>Ga0075163_10001593_pt1 | contig 30642 bp, 23 predicted proteins | sample JI1023141ADNA_FD_71478 | JGI IMG/M metagenome (GOLD analysis project Ga0075163, IMG submission 71478) | Wastewater effluent complex algal communities from Wisconsin, to seasonally profile nutrient transformation and Carbon sequestration -... | ecosystem: Engineered > WWTP > Effluent > Algae...
ACTGAGGGGAAAAACTACGGGACGTTATCAATGTAACAAGGGACAGTCCTCCTCTCTCAGCAACGATAATGCTATTCTGACTTTAAAATATAAAAAAACAAACATATAAGGGACGACCTTATGGTAAATACGACATCTTATTCTTCAGATATTCCAAAATGGCATATACCCAAAAAATTTGATTGCTATTTCTTTGAATAATTATTAGACAAAGAATTGATCATGGCTAAAACGTTTTCACAAATAAATATTCATTGCGTTTTTGCAGTGAAGAACAGAGAAAATATTATTACAAATGATTTCCGCGAAGATTTACACAAATACATGTCAGGCGTTTTGCGCAAATCCAATACCTATCCACTTTCAATAGGCGGATGGAATGACCATATCCACATTTTTTTTGAATTGAATCCAGATTCGAATGTTTCTGATATTATGCGAATACTAAAAGCATCTTCTTCCAAATGGATAAATGATAAAAAACTTGTAAATGGAAAATTTCAATGGCAAGAGGGTTATGGCGCGTTCTCATATTCCCGTTCGCAAAGAGATTCAGTAATCAAATACATCAAGAATCAAGAGAAGCATCATAAATCCAAAACATTTAGAGAAGAATATTTCGAACTATTGAGAAAATTTGACATCGAATTTGGTGATCAAAATATGTTCGAATTTTATGATTGATTTTTTAATGCTCGCCCCACAACGCAGCCCTCACCCAAGTCCCGCAGGGACGACATTATGGTAGGGCCGACATTATGGTAAAAATGAAAACGCGACCTCAACAAAGTCCCGCAGGGACGACATTATGGTAGGGACGACATTATGGTAGGACGACATTATGGTCGCCAATCAAAAAGCGATTATATTCGGCCCCACAACACAGCCTCCACCAAAGTCCCGCAGGGACGACATTATGGTAGGGCCGACATAATTTAATTAATAGCCAAGCATTTTTGCATAGCAATGCGTTCTGCTCTTTTTAGGTTAAACCATTGCCAATAATATTCTTCTACCTTTCATGAAAACATATATCAACCTATTCGCTTCATTGTTGTTTATTTTAATCTGTAATCTATCCATTGCGCAGTCCACAAACAACACAGCAGAAGAGCAATCGGTACTCACAGCATCACAAATGCTTGGTGGCGGTGGTTGCGTCATTGCCACTCCCACAATCACCATGAGTGGATATCCATGTCCAGGAACAAGTGTTCAGCTCATAGCGCCAACAGGATATACCTCATACGATTGGAGTAATGGTTCTGATTTTTGGTCGACTTCAATAACGGACAGTGGCATCTATCAATTAATAGTAACCGATGAAGATTGCAGTGACACTGTAAATTATGAAGTCAATTTTGCTCCGCTGCCCGCACCTGAGATCACACAGATTGGCAATGCGTGTCCGGGTCAAACTTTAACACTAGAAGCAAGCGCAGGATATGAATCATACAACTGGAACGTAGTACAGAATACCCAATCCATCGAACTCAATGGCTATGGCATTTATGGATCTGGGACATATACCGTGAATGTACAATCAGGCAATTGCAGCGGTAGTAGTTCAGTAGAAATTCAATTTGCCGCAACAGAGCCACCATACCTAGTGACCACCGGAGGCATTTGTGATGAGAATACTTTGATCACGCAATGCGGAAATTGTTTTCCACCGTTTGCCCAAGTTGATAGCTTGGTATGGAACACAGGTGCAACAACTTCTGCAATTCCAATCACTGAAAGCGGACTCTATTATTTAACCACCTATTTCGAACAATGTGTATATGTAGTTTACGAGAACTACATTGAATTACCAGATGACAGCTTAGCAGAAATCATCATATCGGGTGATCCGTGCATGGACGAGCAAGTGATACTAACAGCAGCTAACAACGGATTACAATATCAATGGAGCAACGGAGCCACAACACAGAGCATAGTGGTGAATGAGCCAGGTGTATATGTATTATCGATTGTTGATAGCCTTACAGGATGTACAATTTCCTCCGAAATTACCATCAGCTATATCAATGGGTTCGGAGAACTTGGTTGTAATGATGTGAACGCATGCAATTACAACGCGTTTTCATGCGGCGGCGGTGAATGTGTTTATCCGGAAATACCCGGAGACGTAGATTGTTCTGGATTGGTAACAGTAACAGATGTCATTGCATTCTTGTCATACTTCGGCTGTATTGAATACTGTGAGCCATTTGATCTCGATGACGACGGCATTGTTGGCGTAACCGATTTTATTATTTTACTTGGGTCAGTGCAATAATAGATGCGCCCATGTTATTGAATGGGTTTTATGTTTTTTTCATCTTCAACGAACATCTGATGATCATTCAGCAGTTTATTCAACCCCGCCAATTCCATTTCAATAAGTTGAATCTTCAATTCCATGCGTCGATGATGTATCGGTGAATTTTTTTTGTATTCATCTTCAAAAAAATAAAGTTTTTCTTTCAATATGTTTACCTCAAGCGAAGGCAAGCTGCCGGGATTTTTGGTTATATAATCAATATGATGAAAAGCCCGCACTTGCCGATTATGCAGTTCAACCATGTTTTTGAGTTGAGTCTTCATTTTATTGTGCTCAAATTGAAGTTTTGAAATTCGAGAAACAATATCTATATGCTCTGCTTCCACCACTGCATTCAGTAATTTAGAAACATCAGAACATTCGTGCTCTTTTTGTTCTGAGTCTAAAATTAGATAATAAAATTCTTGAATACTATTTCTGTATTTGCTATCCCGAGGCAATTCCTTAAGCATGCGAAACACATTTGATTTACTGACACCCAAAATCCGCATCACATCGCGGTATTCAAGCGCTAAGTCGTCAATAATAGCTCTTAACATCGTATAGCCGACAGAAGTGTTCTTTTTCATCATACTTTTTCGATCATAATTTACAAACCAAATTTAGACGAGACCAAATATAGTGAGTCCAATTCTGGTCCCGCGGTTTTTAGTCCCGCGAAAAATCGCTTGATATCGCCTTCTGTTTATTTGGAAGAGAATTTTATGCTCTCCTTTTTTCGTTAACTTATTCGAAATCAAACAAACACTCCTCTCACAAGTTTCCTCCAACCACTCTTTGACCTTACCAACATGAGCAATTCACAAAGCTTTCCAATTTATATTTACTTCAACGAAAATTTGAAAGTCCATGCACATGACAGCGACCTGAAACAAATCGAAGATCAAAATACAATGTAGCTGGTTCAAACGAAGGCTATATAAATTCCAGTGAATGGCTTTCTTAATACCCTTGCCTCTCCATCGGACCTCATTAACTTCAGCACTATAAAATGAAGCAAGCTTATTACTATATATACTATATTATTTTCAAAACATGGAGCAAAAACTAAAATCCATTATTGTCGAATGGTTTCAGAGCTGATGTTTGCCTAATGGCCTTGAAAATATGGATTGTTGGCTCGTTATACGCATATATCAGTATATTGGTGGGTAGAAAAATCAGTATTAAGATTACTGAGCCATTAAGCGTCATTCCCTTCGTTTTGGCAATTGTCTCAACAATATACTTCTTTTCTTATTCAAAAAAATGGAAACCATACTTTGAGAAGTTTGATAAGTGGCCCAAGCGAAAAAACACTATCGGAGGAATCATCGTTTGGGCAGTTGCCATTCTAGTTTTTCTTAATTTTATTTTTGCAGTAAATCTCATGAAAAAGCATCTTGGTTAAGCACAATCCATCAAGTCAAAAACTATTACAACGCCACAAGTTAAGTTTAATGTCAACCATCACATTGCATATTTCAACGAACTGTGCCTCATCCTATAATCACATCCTTCGCATTAAATCCGGGATAAATTTCATTTGACCAACGAGCTCCAATCCTATAATGCCTCGTCAACAAAAGAGCTGTACACTTTCTTTTTCCCTTTCTCGACTGCAATGAACTAAAGCGAAATTCCTTTTAAAAAGCTATTGTGAATGATGTAATACATATCCAGAACAATGTAACATCAAATGTGCAGTATGTCGGAACTATGCACTTATTAAGATGAAGGCTAAGAGGCTCCGATTTCCTACAAAAGCGAGGGCATAAACCAAATTATGCGCTGCATGATATGAGCGAATTGCTTTGTAATCTTCCATTACGGATTGAATTTATAAATGCCCGCCTCAGGCACAGCAAGAGAATGAGGACACTTAAATATGATTAACGTAAACAAGCATGGCATTATACTTCACAAGACAGATCTCGCATTTGAAAGCATGGGCGTATTGAACCCAGCTATTATCAAGGTCAACAATAAGATTCAAATGTTTTATCGGGCAGTGGCAAAGGATAACTATTCCACCATTGGTCACTGTACACTTTCTACCCCAACGGAAGTAGATGTTCGCGATGAAAGTCCATTGTTATTTCCCCAAGCCGAGTATGAGTTTCAAGGATTGGAAGATCCACGGATTGTGTTTATAGAAGACACTTTCTACATGACCTATACTGCTTACAATGGAATCAACGCATTGGGGGCTCTAGCTACTTCAAAAGATTTAATAAAATGGAGTAAACATGGCATTATAGTTCCTCAAATTACCTATGAGGAATTCAGGCATTTTACCGAAACGGCAGGCAGAATCAATGAGAAATACATTCGATTCAACGATTATCAAGACAATCACGCAAAACATGATCGTAAAGTGCTACTTTGGGATAAGAACCTAATTTTTTTCCCTCGCAAAATCAACAATAAGTTTTGTTTTCTTCATCGTATCAGACCTGATATCCAAATAGTGGTTGAAATAGAAAAGTTGGAAGACTTGACTATCGAATTCTGGCAGAACTACTTTGTTCATTTTGATGAACATGTTGTGCTGTCGCCAAAATACGACCATGAAGTAAGCTATATCGGCGGTGGTTGTCCTCCAATAGAAACCGATGCAGGTTGGCTACTTATCTACCATGGAGTGCATGACACTGTGAAAGGATATGTTTACTCAGCTTGCGCCGCTTTGCTCGACATCAACAATCCACAAAAAGAACTAGCGCGTCTTCCCTACCCGCTCTTTGTTCCTGAAAAGGAATGGGAACTCAAAGGTGAAGTAAACAATGTCTGTTTTCCAACCGGTGCCATTCTCGAGGGTGACACACTGTATATATACTATGGCGCAGCAGACGAAAGAATAGCTGTTGCCTCCCTAAGTATTACTGAGCTCTTGGCCGAATTAGATTCAAATAAAAACTAAAACGATATGACAAAAGATACCCGTTTGTGCGTTACAACATCAACCACCATAGACTACACTGAAAAGACAGAAGCTACTGTTTTATCAAGGCTTACAACCACAGAACAAAACATTGTCCTTCCCGAAATACTTTTCATTACCACATTTCCGCCACGCGAATGCGGAATAGCCACGTATTCTCAGGACCTCATCAACGCCATCAACAATCAATTTGAGAACAGTTTTGACAGTACTATATGTGCATTAGAATCGGACACCGAACAACATCAATATGAAAGACGGCCGAAATACATTCTGAACACTGATCAGAAAAATTCTTTTACAAAAGTTGCATTTAAAATCAATCATGACGACAACATTAAGCTCGTTGTCATGCAGCATGAGTTCGGGTTTTTCTCCAAAAAAGAAGACGAATTCAAAACATTCTTTCAAGAATTTTCAAAACCAATACTCTTTGTTTTCCACACTGTACTGCCATGTCCCGGCGAAGAAATGCGCATCAAGGTGCAGGAAATGGCAACTATTGCAACATCCATTGTAGTAATGACAAAAGATGCAGCACACATTCTACAAGAAGAATATCACATATCAGAAGAAAAAATTACGGTGATACCTCATGGAACCCACTTAGTGGCTCCTCCTGAAAAAAACAAATTGAAAGAAGAATACCAACTCACTGGTCGCAAAGTATTGTCAACATTTGGTTTGCTTGGTTATAGCAAAAGCATAGAAACAACACTTGACGCTTTGCCATCTATTATACTCAAACATCCCGACGTGATCTTCTTGGTATTGGGAAAAACACATCCAACCATCATTAAAAACGATGGAGAAAAATATAGAAATATGTTGGAGGCAAAAGTCCGTGAATTGAATATTGAGAATCACGTACGTTTTGTAAATGAATATTTGAAACTTCCCGTATTGCTCTCTTATCTTCAAATCACCGACATCTATCTATTTACATCAAAAGACCCCAACCAGGCCGTGAGCGGAACGTTTTCCTACGCCGTGAGTTGCGGTTGTCCTGTTATTTCGACGCCAATACCCCATGCGAAAGAAGTGTTGAATCACAACAATGGCATACTCATCGACTTTGAAAGTTCAGCTCAACTCGCCAAGGCTGCCAATACACTTTTGGATGATGATAGACTCAGAGAAGAAATTTCATCGAACAGTATTCATCGCATGGCACCCACAGCCTGGCAAAACTCAGCCGTTGCGCATGCCTTGTTATTCGAAGAAATTACATCACATGCATTTCGACTACATTTTCGATTGCCATCGATTAATCTCAATCACATTCGTCGACTTACAACCACTTTTGGCATGATTCAATTCTCCAAAATAGCCCAACCTGATATTCATACAGGATACACACTCGACGACAACTCCCGCGCGCTCATTGCAATTTGTCAGCATTTTGAAATGACAAAAAATGAGGATGACATTGAGCTTATCAGTACCTACTTAAACTTCATCGAATACTGTCAGCAGGCCAACGGCAAGTTTCTCAATTACGTGGATGAAAAAGGAGAATTCACCAAACAGAACAAACAAGAAAATTTAGACGACAGCAACGGAAGAGCACTTTGGGCATTAGGTTATACCTATTCGCTTCATCGAATATTGCCAATAAATATCATCGTGCAAGCAGAGGAGATATTTGACAACGCCATGCAGCATGCCACTCAAATACATTCAACGCGCGCCATGGCGTTTATCATCAAAGGACTTCATTATCGCAATGCCAGCGGCGACCAGCAACTCATCGAAGTTTTTGCGAATCGTTTGGTTCAAATGTATCGACATGAAAAAATGCAGAACTGGCATTGGTTTGAGAACTACCTCACCTACGGCAATAGTTTGTTGCCCGAGGCATTGTTATGCGCATATGTCAGCACCGGAGACGAAAATTTCAAGACCACAGCACTTGAGAGTTTTAATTTTTTGATGGCCAAAATTTTCGTTGGCGGTGCCATCCGGGTAATATCCAACAAAGGCTGGCATTATAAAGAAAGAATCGACGAAAACGTAGTTGGCGGAGAGCAGCCCATCGACGTAGCATACACCATCATGGCATTAGAAAAGTTTTATGCCGTATTTAAAAAAGCAGAATATAAGCGCAAAGCCATAAGTGCTTTCAACTGGTTCTTGGGTGAAAATCATTTACATCAGATCGTGTACAACCCATGCACCGGTGGTTGTTACGACGGCATAGAAGAGCACAATGTCAACTTGAATCAAGGGGCAGAATCAACGCTCAGTTATCTGATGGCGCGGCTAGCCATACAAAGGATGACAGCCTTCGAAAACACCGAGCTGCGTCGCACAGTCGCCAACCAGCACACATACATCGACGCAGTCTACACCGAAACAACACCGCAACAAAAAACAAAACAAAAAACAAAATCGACGATGGATGTTTCGTTTTAGTAAACAATACGTAGGATGATTTAAGTGGTAAGCTTCATTGCTAACAAATAAAATGCAGAGTTCAGAATTTTGATCGTTACTCATTGACAATAATTCCATATTTCTCCCTTTCTTCGCATGTATGAAATGGATCAAGCGCATACTCATATCACTGTTGGTTTTGGTTATTGCCGCAGTGGTTGGTGGATATTTTTGGCTTAGGAGCTCTGCCCCTCTCTACAATGGTGAACTCAGCTTAAAAGGCTTGCACGGCAATGTGGAGGCTTATTTCGACGACTTTGGTGTGCCGCATATATATGCGCAAGACAAACACGACATGTACCTGGCTTTCGGATACCTGCATGCACAAGACAGACTTTTTCAAATGGAAATGCTCCGCAGGGCAGGCAATGGTAGGTTGGCTGAAATAATTGGTCAGCCATTAGTGAAGGTCGACAAAATGTTCCTTTCCCTTGGGGTGCGCGAATACGCCGTAGAATCTGCTGCTCGGTTCAACACCCAAAAAGGTAGCCCTATCTATGATGATGTGATGGCGTATCTTGATGGTATCAACTATTATATTGAAAATGGTGATACACCGCCGGAGTTCAGCATTATCGGTATTCCAAAAGAAAAGTTCACGGTGGAAGACCTCTACTATATCACTGGTGCCATGTCGTTCAGTTTTTCTCAAGCGCAAAAAACAGAACCTGTTATCGACTACATAAACAAAAACTACGGCAATCAATATCTGGAAGATATGGGGCTGATGCATGAGCAAGGTGAATCGTACATCAGAACAAACAAACAAGGAGATCAGGTACAGCCCGATGCCGCGCCCATCTCTCAACCCGAAATCATGAATGGTAATGCTTCCGAAAACTCTGACGATCCTGCCATGATGCTGGCAGCTTGCATGAGTGAAGTAGAAAAAATACTACCCATAACACCGCTTGAAGGCAGTAACTCTTGGGTAATTGGCGGCAACAAAACAGAAAGCGGTGAAGTCATTTTTTGCAACGATACACACATTGGATATCTCGCGCCGCAAACATGGTATGAAGCACATCTGAATAGCCCCGACTTTGAGATGTACGGACATTTTATGTCGGGCATTCCTTTCGCGCTTGTAGGTCGCAACCGCAGTCTTTCATGGGGACTCACCATGTTGCTCAACGACGACATGGACTTTTATTATGAGCGTGAAGACCCATCAGACAAAAACAAATTTCTCCGCGACGGCAATTATGTGCCATGCGAGATGCGTCAATACACCATCAAGGTAAAGGACAACGCCGACACCACACTCACAGTGCGCGTTGGTGCACATGGCCCAGTGATCAATGATGCCTTTGAAGGCATGAGCAAAGAACAACCGATATCCATGTATTGGACCTATACAAAACTTCCCAATCAAAATATTGAGGCGTTGTATGGCATGAACAACGCTACCAACTTTACTCAGTTTTCGTCGCAGGTTTCGCGCATACACGCACCCGGCCTCAGTGTGAACTACGGAGATAAAATGGGCAACATAGCTTGGTGGGGTTGCGCTTCGTTGATGGAGCGCCCAACGTATGTGAACTCGTGGACGATACTTGATGGCACCACCTCCATTAACGACCCCATCGGGTTTTATCCATTTGAAAAAAATCCAAGTTGTATCAATCCATCGTGGGGTTATATATACAGCGCCAATGATTGGCCTCAGGATCTTCATCACCAGGATAGTCAAAGCACACTTTTGATAGCAGATACAACAGATGTCACACCCGACAGATTGTGGTATCCCGGATATTACAAGCCACAATACAGAGCCGACCGCATTCGCAAATTGTTGGAAGAAGACAATGAGTGGACGTTAGAAAAAATGAAGCGCGTGATGACAGATCATACCAGCGATGCCGATATGCTTTTGCTGCAAAATTGGTATAACACATTGGACACGTGTGAGGCGCTTGATACAAATAAAATGTTGCAAGAATATATGGGAGCCTTCGAATGGAATGGCGTTTACGAACCCATATCGTATGGGCCAACATTTTTCAATCACATGCTATATCATTATTTGCATGAGACCATGGCCGATGAGTTGGGCGAATCGCGTTTTCAGCTATTTCTCCAGACACATCAAGTTCAACGCACACAGTTGATCTTGAACAACCATGCCGACTCCCCTTGGTGGGACAATGTGAATACAGACATCAAGGAAACAAAAACAGATATTATCTTGGGCGCATTCCAAAAGACCATTGCCGAGCTCACGGAAGAATTTGGTGGCAACTATAAGATTTGGAATTGGCGGAAAGTCTGTGATTTAGAGATCAAACATCCGTTGGGAGAAGTAGCCATATTCCGGCCCATATTCAACATAGGTCCTATGGAAGTATATGGCGGCAATGAGACAATCCTTCAATCGGGCTTTAAGTTAGATAGCACGGGTCATTACAAAGTATTTTTTGGATCACAGATGCGCATCATGGTAGACTTTGCGAATGTCGACAGTTCGTTGAACATCACGCCCAGCGGTCAGAGCGGCCATGTGATGAGCAAACATTACAGCGACCAGGCCGCGTTGTATCGCGCCATGGAATTCCGCGTACAGCATATGGACAAGCAGTCGGTGATGGGAGGTGATAGATTGTTGTTGAAGCCGTGATTATTTTTTTGGGGGGAGGATTGAATTTGTAGAGGTGGATTAGAATTTCAGATGGTAGAATTATGGCGGATTAGTAACTAAATGAGTATTTTTATCTTGCACAAACGACGTGATGACAAGTTTGTTTTAGCAACTTGAACTCGATATTACCAAAGAATGAAAAGCCTCCAATTTCAAACATTCATTTCATTGTTCCTTTTTTCGTTCGCAGACAATATTCTGTCACAGAACAATGGAGAATTTACAAAAAAGGCTTCAATAAGTATGGCGTATTATCACATTAAAGAGTGTGATTGCGAGTATAAGCCGAAAGACGGATACCCATACTACCCATCGTTTGGCGCTATTGCATCATATCAGGCACCTCTCTATCGCAAGCTCATAATGGATTTTTCATTCGGATATTTTCAGAACACATACCTTACTACAAACATTAATAAGGCTTATTATCATGCTTATAAGCAAATTTCATTCGGTGAGATAACCAATAAAACGCATAATTACCACTTAAGTAGCAAGCTTGGCATTTCTTTAAAAGGTAGTCGCTTAGAAATTATTCCAGAAATTGGACTAAATTTTTTCCGAAGAAAAATATACAATAGTGATGTTGTAATATACTATTTTGAAAATGTTTCGAGAGATCTGTATTACAATGAAACATGGCCCACAATCGCACCGAACTATGTGCTGCAATATGACTCCCATTTTAACCTTGACTCTTGGAAAATCGTTGCATTGTCAATAGGTTTTACTGGCAATTATTCAATAACCCAACGTTTGACGGCCAACTTATATATGCATCTGATAAACGCGCCTGGCTGGTATGAAGTTTATTATGACAATTATCGTATTGTGCAGGCAGGTGTCGGCGTTTCATACTTGTTGGGTAAAAAATCAGAGTGAATAAATTCGATGCGGTAGTAATCCAGTCAAAATTTGGACGGCCTTTTAGTTGCTTTTTGTAATTAAAAACAACAACAAAATATCGAATGTCGAAAGCTAATCTACATTGCACCATGATCCTTTGTTATCAACCTGGTTAAGCAGATTGAATTCGCTAAATCTTAATATTATTATCAGCATTGATCAGAAAATAAAATACGCAAATCTTGGAATGAATCACCGTTGCTCGGTCCAGTGCCGAACGGCCATAATCAACTAGTAACCTCTTCCAACACCTCATCCACCCTATCCAACAAAATACGATTTCCATCTTGATTGTAATTGCTGAGCTTTTGTCGGAAAATTTCAAGGTCGTATAAAAATGCCTTGACGGCGTCGGAGGTCATGGTATCGAAATGTCGACCATAACCTAGTTTTTCGATGTAAGCAGCATTCATAAACTGCTCGTATTGTCCTTCTAAAGGCACCGAAAGAACCGGCTTGCGTAGATAAACCGCTTCACTGATAAATGAATAACCGCCATTGGCAATAACTGCAGCAGCACCGGCGAAGTCATCCAAAAATCCATCTTCGCTGAATGGCTTGAGAATAACATTGTCTTGACGTTCATCTTTGCCTGAGCCATATACCCGGAATTCAATATTAGGCACCTCTTTAAAGACTTGAATCAATTGAGAAAGTACAGTGCCTGTTTGATAAACCACCACATGTTTTCCGTACACCGGTATGGCATTCAAAATTTCATTTCTGATGATCGGTGGTACAATTGACGTCTTTGATTTGATTACTTCAGCATCAAAAAAAGTGGAGATCAAATAATGATCACAGGCGGGAACTTTCGCTTTCACAATAGCCTTAGCAAGACGGGCGTTTTCTCGCTCATGCGCAGGAATCGTAATTTCTCGTTTGCACCTGTTCATTACTTGCATATTGTCGATACTGATCAAAGGCAATCGATGATACTTCGCCAAAAAGTAAGAGAACGATTCAAAGTCACTGATAACAACATCAGGATGGAATATTTTATCCAGAAAAAAATACTTGCGGATGTTGTGGTTAAGATTTGATGGCAAGTTCCGTAGGTTTAGCATAAACGTGCCTGTCTTGGAAACCTTTTTTTCATCAAATGCAAAATGGAATCCTTTGATTTCTGTAACGCGTCCGGGAAAGTTTTTCTCCAAAAATTGAAAAGCTTTGGCGCTGGAAACTATTCTCACATCATGCTTTTTAAGCAAGTGCTCAATGATCACTTTGCTTCGCGTGGCATGGCCCATGCCTTCTCCAGGCACCCCGTATAAAATTTTCATACGTCTAATTTTCGATGTAAAACACGGTTACGCATGTCATCCCAAGTGATGAATATTACTCCCACTATTGTCCCCAAAACACCACCGAATGTCACGTCCAATGCACTGTGAGCTCCAAGTGCTACTCTCGAAACGCATACCACCACAGCCCATATCAGAGGCAATAAAAAAAGAGGTTTTACCCGATTGCTTCTTGAATAATACATGCTGAACGACAACACACATGCAAGTAAAAATGAATTGAAGGAATGACCTGAAGGAAAAGAATACCCAGACTCATCGGCCCAATGCATGAGCACAAGTTCATCTATTCCATAAAATGAATGATGATGCTCCCTCAAAGTTCTCAATATATAATTTGTTCTTTCTTCCTTCGGCAAAGCATAGAGTTTCTCAATAGAAAAAGCTCCTTCTGCATTTTTATTTACATATTCCAGACTAGGCCTGATTGTCTTCGTAATTTTTTTCGTCACATTTTCATTCACAAAAGCAAATGCGCCGATGATCAGGAATAGCAATACCGTAGTTCTTGCAAGTGACTTTGCAATATCTCTATTCGATTGCAGACGTCTGGTGTACACCAACCCTGTGATCAAAACAATGATTGCAGTGCCAATTTTTCCTGCCGACTCTGTTGTCCAGTAGCAGATGTTTGTCCACAAGGCTCCCGCATCTAATGCAGTAAAAGCCACAGGCGTCAGCCATACAATGACAACCATAACCGCCAGCGCAGCGGCTATAACCGCAATCAATCGGAGGATTATTTTACTGTCGAATTTTTGCAATTCACATCGAAGATTATCTCACCTCACCACGCATGTAAAGCTCAATTACGCCGAACAAAAAACGCAGCATAAATAAAAAGCCAATAAGTGCTGTAAAAATGAGTCGTTGTTTTCTGCTTTCTTTGGGAAAAGTATCAAAACGAATGATCACATCCACGGCCACAGAGGCCACGGCAAGAAACTCGAAGAACATGATCAGTTTCCAATGTTTGGTGATTGCCAAATAAAATGGTTCCAAAAACCATTTGAATTTCGAACCCCAATACATGATATTATATATAACCAACAACACCAATGTGGCGTTGATCAGTGTCAGTTTGCTGTTTGAATTTTGCTCAGTCATCAGTACATGCCGGGCATACGTTCCCGCGACGTTTCTTTAATATTTTGCAAGCTCACCTTTTTGACATTGGTTTCAAAAGCGGCCAACAGTTCATCGGTAAAGTCGAGGTGTGTCACCATCCTCAATTTATCCGGACCAAAAGTAAAACAACGGATACCCGCCTCAGCCAACGCTTGCATAACAGCGCCCGATTCAAGTTGTTCATTGACCTGAATGATCACGATATTGGTGTCCACCGGCATGATTGATTTGACCCAATCAAGGCCCATGAGTATTTCAGCAATTTTTCTGGCGCGGGCATGGTCGTCGGCCAAACGTTCAATGTTGTTTTTGAGAGCATATAATCCGGCCGCAGCAATAAATCCAGCTTGGCGCATACCGCCACCAAAACTTTTGCGTTTACGGTGGGCCCGATAAATAAACTCTTTGGAACCCAGCAACAAACTACCAACAGGAGCGCCAAGACCTTTACTCAGACAGATGGAAATCGAATCGAAAATTTTCCCGAAATCTTTTGGGCTTCTTCCACTGGCAATGATGGCGTTAAAAAGACGCGCGCCATCGCAATGAAATGCCATGTTTTTTTCCTTGCACAAATTGCTGATCTTCACGAGTTCGTCAAAGTCGTAAATAGCACCACCACCTTTGTTCATTGTGTTCTCCACACAAACCAAAGTAGAATGAGGAAAATGAGCGTCATCCGCATTGATGTTTTTCAGCACATCAGCGGCAGTGATTCGTCCTCTATCACCCGAGATGAGCCTTACGCTGGCACCGGCATTACTCGCGATACCGCCACCTTCGTAGAGATATACGTGCGCCACATCAGCACATATTACTTCATCACCCGGACGCGTGTGCACGGCGATAGCGATTTGATTGGTTTGTGTGCCGCTGGAACAATAAAGAGCCGCTTCCATGCCGAACATTTCAGCCGCAAATTCTTGCAGCGCATTCACGGTAGGGTCTTCATGAAACACATCATCCCCCACTTCCGCACTCGCCATCGCCTTGAGCATCTCCGGAGTCGGACGCGTAACAGTATCACTACGTAAGTCTACGATCATAAGCTTTTCTAAGAAGGTTCAAATGTATATAGAAAAGGCGCGCGCGCGAGAATGTACAAACTTAGTTACAGTTGTCTAAGTTCGGCGCTCAAATTTAAACCAACTTATGGTTTGAAAATTTTGGTACTATTCAAAAAACCCGATTTAATCGAACATTGAGTGACAATATACATTCCTGAAGAAAGATTTTCGTTTATTAATAGCGTAGAATTAGAAGCAGCGAGATAACTCCCAACTAGACAACCACGTGTATCTGTAACAGTCAAAATCACGTCCTCGTCCCATTCGTTTTCAAATTGCAATTGACCATTTGAATTTAGAAACGGCCTTGTAATATCATCGCCTCGAACTAAAGCTTCTCCAACAGAAGTAATTTGAAATGAATTCGAACAAGCATAAAAGAGCTCACCCTCAGCTTGGTTTTCAATCAATGCCCATCTAAAACAGACTTCAAAAAAACCAATATGATCGGTAATTACAGCCATTGAAACAGTCGTTTCGCCCGGTGCAATTGGTGCAAAATATCCCATTGGGTCAAATGCGTTGCAAATGTAGTTATATGGAGTTTCAACCCATTGATCATTGACTAACTCTCTTAACATAAATGGAGCTGGAAAAACAGCATTATTACATTCAAAAAAATAACACACTTGACTACCTATGTTTGTTAAAGTAATATCTGCGTAGTATAGTGTCATACCTACTGGTAAATTCTCCTGTTGGTAGAAGTCACCAACATTGATGGTTATGGAGTCGGAATAAGTATTTGTATACTGACAGGCGCAGTCCAATGGCACAAACACAGTCATTGTCAAGATCGGTATTTTCCAGTATTTCATGTTTCATGATTTTCTAAACGAAAATATAAGTCATTTGCCAATCTGTACTTATCAAATTGAAAATCGAATAGGAAAATACACCACAAAATTTCGCATTAATTTCATTAGCAAGACTACATATATGCAAACGTCGCAAACTGTGGGGGGACTAAATTTCGCCTCTATTTGACTTATGAATAAGCCGCTTGAGGTTGCCAATGAAAATTTTGTTCACAGTTATTATTGTCATTATGAATGCGCAGCTTTCGACAAAGACACAAAGGGAAGACACAAAGGTTGAATACCAGAACGCGCCATTAACATAGCCCCATAGGTTGCCATTGTGGTAGAATCGATATTATGATAGCCCATGTTTTCAATAAAAATAAAGAACACACGGCCAATTCACTTCCCATAGATTGCATCTCTAAGCACACATAATATTTTTTGAAAATCCGCGCTATATAGTTTCTTTGCCAAACCTGCAATGAACCCAACGAAAAGAATTCTGTTCTTTTTGAAAGTTGAAGCTGCCCGATTGAAGAATTATTATCACATACTAGGACTCCAGGTAGGAGCAACTGAAGACCAGATCAGGCGTGCTTTTCGGGCAAAGGCCAAACAATATCATCCTGATCTCAACAGGGATGAAAATGCACGACATCATTTTATAGAGGTACAGCAGGCGTATGAATTTTTGATGGATTCTGCCCAGCGGCGCAACTATGAGATTTTGCTTGATGAAAATAGAATTTCAGCCGCGGAGCAGGAACGTCGTGAACGCATCTACAAGTTTTATGTTGAGCATCAGCAACGTGTAGCCCGCAGAAGGACAGCCATGGAGTCGGTTCTGCTTGACGATCACAATCCACTCTCGAGTAAATTCTGGCGTGGCGTGAATTGGCTTTACAACATTGTATTTATGTTTTTGTTCGTCCTAATGGCTGTATTACCCATGATGAATTATTTTGAGCAGTTGGACGAAGCACCTGAAAAACAACGTTCTATCATTTACTTTATCGTTCCGACTCTTCTTGGAATAACATTTCTGGTGTTTGGATATTACTTCTGGTTTATTGCAAAAACCGACAGAGAAAATTGAAGTGTGGCAAATCACTTTTGACGAGATCAACCTTGAGAATTTTGTCGGTAAAGCAACTAAGGAGACATCCACCTTATCATGAGCCGCCCTCTAGACATTCATCCCTAATTTTCGCCCATGATTTTGCAAGAGGAAAAAAACGAAAACACTAGGGTTCGCATACCCTTATGCCCTTTTCCTTCTTTAAATTGGTTCAAGCTTGCGGGAAAAAATCCGGTTGTCGACATCCACGATCATTACGTAAAACAGACCTACCGCAACCGTTATGACATCCTCGGAGTGAACGGCCTCATGACACTCACCATACCCGTAGAAGGACAAAAAGGACAAAAAATTCCGCTGAACGAAATCAAACTAGCCTCAGGAAATTGGAAAAAAACACAACTCGCCGCCATACGTTCGGCATATGGTAGAGCTGCATTCTTCGAATATTTTTTTGACGACCTTCAATTGGTCTTTGATAAAAAACATGAGTATCTGCATGATTTTAGTTTCGATACAATTTCATGGAGTAAAAAATGCGGTCTGCAATTGCCTTTTGACCTGAGCACAGAAAAAGCACCTTTTGATCCGGCTTCTCCAGCGCTTTTGTTAGAGCCTTTTGTGGAGTGGCCATCTCTTCCACCCTATCCACAAGTTTTCAGTGACAGGTTTCCCTTCATCAGCGGACTATCCATCATTGATTTACTGATGAATAAAGGCAATCAATCCAATGACTATTTGCGACAAGTTTTAGGAGATTCCAATACGATATAGTTAGATAAGATCATCCTTTTTGATGGCCATTTTATTTTTAGCCGAACTTCTCCCTTTGCGATTCCAATGTGCACGACAAGTGGTTTCATCAGGAAATCTCATTGTGAATTCATCGTCTGCAATGTCATTGTTTTTTTGAGAAAAGACAACTAAATTCGTTGTAATCTATTTACTTTGGGTATGAAAGTTTGAGATTCCGCATAAACTAACCAACCAATCCGCTCATCGCGTGTATTACAATAACCTCAAAATAACTAGGCAACGAGGCACGCTGCGCGCGATGAACAACTACTATCCTTTTGGTTTGATGTGGGACAACCCCGAAGGCATGCCTAATGCAACCTACCAAGGCAAAGAATTTCAGACCAACACTTTTTCAGACGGAAGTGAACTTGCGCTATATGATTTTGGCGCGCGCATGTATGATCCGGTTCTTGGAAGATGGCATTGTGCGGACCCAATGTACCAATTCGACTCCCCATACAATGCCATGGCCAACAACCCTGTGGTGAACATCGACCCCGATGGCATGTGGTCGATACCGTGGGGGAATATTATGAGTAGCATAGGCGGGTACATAGCTGCGATTAAAGAAACAGCAACCCAATTGGTTGGCTATGCGGATTTCGTCAATGGCGATACACAAGCCGTTTACAGTTCATCTGCGTCTAATCCGCTTTCGAATCTCGGCCAGAGCTTGCAGGTTGTCGGCACACTGCTTCAAGCATGGCAGGATGGGAAGATGATAAAGGATGCTGCAGGGGAGATGGGAGCTGGCATGCAGGCAAATACATCAACCACTAATTATTCATATTACTTTGACCGATATGGAACTTTTCTTAGGAAGGTACCAAAAGAAAATGGAGACGCAGTTTTTGTTGCGGAAAATGTTTCCGCAAATTTTGATGATTTAAGTTTTACTGGATATCGAGGCGATTTCGTGAAAGACTATATTTCGGTTGTATGTGGTGAAGCCGCCTCAAGAGACGATGCGGCAGGGATTGGGACAGTGATACAGAATAGATTTGACACACAGGATTCTCCTCAGCGTTCTGCCCAATGGTGGACGAGTTTGGGCGGGGCAAATCAATACGATGCTATCAGTAAGACTGCACCTGGGAATGGATTTCCAGACATACAAGCTTTATCATTGGATGTCATTTTGACAAGTTCCCCGGCGGCATACACCGAAAGAATAGGAGGTGCATTGACCGCACTCTCGAATGCATCAAGGGCTGAAATTAATGTTTGGTTGGACAATCCATACTTTTGGGAAGGTAAAGGCTCTTATAAAAAAGAAAATTATTTTTTCGATAATGTTGCCGCGGGAATTTATCAGCTTGCCAGTCAAGCTGGTGGCAGTTATTTTTTTCATTATAATTCAAAAAGAACCATTGATTTTAATAGAGGTTGGCCATGAGAATATTTATCACCATACTATATATATCAATAATTTCTTGTAACAATATTTCAAGAAAGGAATCAAGCCATTTGGATGAAAGTCTGGTTATTACTTCATCACAAAAAATATTTAATAGAGAGCTGAATAAGTTTGTCGACATTGTATGTCAATTACATAGAGATTCTGCCTACTTGGACATCCAGCTCATAATTAACAATTTAGTTTCTGATTCGCGACGTTATGAAGAAATATACCGATATAGCATATCTGAATCACATTCATTTGTAAGAATTGAATATGATGTTACACCGAATGGCTCTTATAGCCGACAGATATTACTGACATCCGATAATAATAAGTTGATTGCGGTGTATCATGATGATTCCAGAATAAGATCCCATGGTAGGGAATTCGATAAGCAAGGTAATTTTTTATTTGATGGAACTTGGTTTCGGGATCAATACTTTTCAGTGGATAAATCATATTCCGAATCCGGGCCTGCATTAGTTTTTAGTCAGAAAACGACCTATAAAAATGATTCCTTGAATTCTATTTATGATGTGCTTACAATTACTGATCATCAAAGTCTCATGTGGGATTCTATAACCGGGGTTTATTGCTCATTTGTTTCAAACGGTGAAAAACTCCAACTCAAGGAAATTCCGAAAACTGAAAGGCATATTCCTTGCGTGACTGGTCAAAATTCACGTATCTATTGGAAGGATTATTGGTTTGTGATAATGGAGGATTCAACTTTGAAGCGTTTTAATTGATACCGAGTTTGTCACAAATCTCCACCTACAACGCCATGGCCAACAACCCTGTTGTGAACATCGACCCCGATGGCATGTGGACCATACCTTGGGGGAATATTATGAATAGCATTAGCGGGTACATAGCTGCGATTAAAGAAACAGCAACCCAATTGGTTGGCTATGCGGATTTCGTCAATGGCGATACACAACTCGCATACAGTTCATCTGCATCTAATCCGCTTTCGAATTTCGGCCAGAGCTTGCTTCCGTTTGGCTCAACACAGCAATATTCAAAATCAAATACTACATTTACAACATTTCGAAAAGGCGGCCATTTACTATTCATCCGGAGGGATTTGGACCACAATCGGATTGAGAGACGGTCAGATTGCATTTGAGTTAACTTATACAATGACATCTATGGATTCTAAGTTTAATTTGATCGTTTATCTATTCGGCTTTCTGCTAAGCATGCCAAATGCCTTTTCACAAACTGATACATTAAGCAGGGATGAGTATTATACAATTGTGAACAATGAGATTTTTGCTCTACCAGTTAATAAAGACAAAGATTTCTATTTGTTGCCCTACTTTTTAGCAGTTGAAATTGAATATTGTATTGTCTATAAAAATGATCATGGAACTTTATCAAAAGTGCGAGGCTTCAATTATGAGAACAAACAAACAATTGGCATTGTCCTAATGCCAGAGGGTAATTTGTTTTATATCGACAAGTATCACAATTCTTTCGATCACTATGATCAAATAACCTACTATCCCAATGGCGAGACAAAGTCTTTGCTTTTGGGGTATAAAACGAAATCAACACTCACCGAATACCATCCCAACGGATTAGTTGCGACCATTGGAAAATATTCAATTGATGATGGTTATTATGATATCAAACAGACCTTCTATGAATCAGGACAGCTGCTGAGCATAAGTGTTTATGCCGATGATAAATCTTATCTAACCAAAATATTCGATAAGGAAGGATATTTATTGTATACCGCTGAAATTAGCACCCAAGGAAAAGCGCAAGGAAAAGTCACGTATTACAATAAACGCGGCAAAGAAATTGGTAACGCGAAATACCATGACGGTTACTTGATCAAAAGTAATATCAATATCTTTCGTCGTCGCCTTAGAAAGATTCCAATTCACGCTACTTTTTCTGAATGAATAGAACAATATCCGATCATTGCATTTTTAACCCATGAGAAAACTATTGCAAATAACTGGAAAGCTATTGTTTATTGGAATTATTATATACACAATTATATTGCAGGTTGTCATGGAAATTAGGATCAATAATTTTGAGACTGAAAATAATCTTCCTTAAAGAAAAAGAGTTGATTTTACACCAGCAATACCATTTGAAATGCATTGGCTGATGACAGATAGAGTAAGAAAATTGCATAGTTGTGCTTATTACGAATTCTCGAAACCATATCAGCATGGACTTTCTGGAAGCCTATCAGAAGGTTACTACTACGTATATGTGACTCATACCAGACACGAGTTAGATAGTTTAATCCGATGCTCTTATCCTGATGACTTGGCTCAATGAAGTTTCGACAATTGTAATGTTTAATTTGTAAACCAACCAATCCGCTCATCGCGTGTACTACAATAACCTCAAAATAACAAGGCAACGAGGCACGCTGCGCGCGATGAACAACTACTATCCTTTTGGTTTGATGTGGGACAACCCTGACGGCATGCCTAATGCAACATGTCAGGGCAAAGAATTTCAGACCAACACTTTTTCAGACGGAAGTGAACTTGCGCTTTATGATTTTGGCGCACGCATGTATGATCCGGTTCTTGGAAGATGGTTTGACGCGTTATTACTTTAGCTTCAACCTTCCTCACCAACAAAGCCACACATTGAAGTTAGTGCTATCTGATCATTTCACTGTACTTTTGATTCACTACTGCAATAAATCAATTTCATGAATAAATTAGCTCTTGTGTCGTTGGTCGCAATATTCATATCCACCAACGTTCTATCACAATTCACGCATATTGAGGATACGTCGGCGACGTCAAACAAGATCTCAATATTAGCACCAAGCAAGTATTCTAACTTGAGCTTTATGTTTCAATCCGTGAACGACTTTGACAATATTTCAAGTGATACAACGCGTTCGTACTTTATCATAGAAAAGCCCTTCGGTCATTCTACCTATGAAGGAGTTAGAATAAGAAATATCAAAACTGCCGACATGAAGAAAATCCTTTATCCAAACTCCAAGGCTTATAAAAAATACAATGAAGCAGCAACCTTGAACGTGCTGGGTTCTTTGATGTTGATCGGAGGAGGTGTGGCCACTTTTATCAATACATCTGCAGCGACTAGTGGCGAGACTGTTGATCCACAAGCCAATGCTGTTTCGCTGGGATTGACCATTAGTTCAGTACCATTCTTTTTATGGGCGCGCGGCATTCAAAAGAAGGCGATCATGATTTACAACGAGGATTGAGATGGCGGTATTGGAAACTATTGAGTATGTAACCAACTTAAAAGTCCGATAACCTTGACCCAACTTTCCGGCTCAAACTACTCCCCCATTTTCAACTGTCTATGCTGGGATCTAATGACTCCGTAGGTTTTTAGATGTTACATAAAAGCATTTGACCTATTAATTTTATACCATGAAATTATCAACGAACACTCATTTTAGAATTGTACTATTCATAAGCCTAATTTTTTCATTTGAAAATTTTCAGGCACAAAAAAAATTGGATGTCAATGTGCTGGAGCCGCAAAACAATCAGCCTGCATTGTATCAAAAAATTGAGTGGGGCATTCAATTGCCACCTCAAATTGAAAAAGCAGTATCGAACTGGATCAAAAACGACCAGAACAAAAGCAATATAAGTCCTGCACTTAACCCATTCGATCCTTCCGATCTCGATCTTACTGGGACCATAGAATATATGAAAGACGGCAAACCAGTGTTTCAGCAAGTCTTTGGATTTTATTACCGTGATTATAAGCGTATCACTAAGTATAATAATCCCGACAACTTGCCGAATATGGATGATCCTGATAACTGGTTTTGGAAAGAAGTTGTCACAGACAAGCCACTGCGCATCAGATGGGCGCCGGACGCGGAAGGCGATTTTATTTTACGCGTGCGATTAAATACCAGAGGTTTCGGCAGCTGGGAATCTGAGCCCGTCTCATTCTCTTGCAAGGGTGGTGATCGTTCGGACAGTTTTGTAAGCATCAGCGACAACAAACACTTTTTCAAAACCGATGATCAAAAAGTATTTCTTCCTATTGGTTTAAATATCACGGAAGCCAGTTTTGGCTGCAACTGCAAGGAAGGCGTAAATGTCACAGACAACTGCACCGAGTGTTATGAGTGGGGAAGCAATGATCCATGTTGTGGAATCAAAAACGAAAAAAAACACCGGTCAGGTATTCCCGGTACACAACTACTCGACTATACACTTGCTGTTGCTGCTTATGAAAAATTAGAGGACGTACTCAGTGAAATCAAAAAGTCGGGCGGCAATTCATTTCGCACCTTCCTCGATCCTATGGCGTTCGAGATAGAGTTCGAGAAAATGAATAACTACTACGATCGACAATATCAGGCCTGGGAATTTGACCGCATGCTGGATCAGTGCAATAAGCTCGATCTACGTGTTGAACTTAACATGCAGTATCACTATTCCGTGGCTTATCACAGCTATGGCATGGACAGGTTCGATTGGGACGATACTTACAATTGTCAAGGTTGTGGTAAAGACTTCGGCACAACAGGCACAAAAGGTTGGTGTTATAACAATGAATGTCCTGAAGTAGAAGATCCGGTAGATTTTCTAACCAACGAATGCGCCCTGAACAACTACAAGAAGAAGATCCGATACATCATTGCACGCTGGGGTTATAGCAGAAATATTTTTGTGATGGAACTTATGAGTGAGATGAATAACATTGGACATGGAAGCGTTTGGGAAGTGAACATCGACACCGACAATGACGGACAGAAAGATGATAACCGTGAGATTAGCATTCCGAGCTTGTATTATGCTGATGCGAAGCGCGCCAGACCGGCAGTAGCTTTCTGGCACAACGAAATTGCGCGGTACATCAAAGAGGATTTGCAGCACAATCGTCATCTCATTGCGGCCGACTATACCGGCACAGCCCCCATGACAGCCGACCTCAACATGGATGGCGATTGCAACGACGCTGAGATCGGCGAAAACTGCAATCCTTGTCAAAATGAAATTTACGACAACTCATGGATGTCGGCCAATATCGACGTGATGGCCTTCAGCAATTACACAGGCTCATTAAATCGCTGGGAAAAGATGGCAGTGCATGAGTATTCGAAAAACAGTCAGTCCGAAGGATTGATGTGCGGGTGGAACGACCCCGACACAAAAGAGGACGACGGCAAGCTTCACAGTCCGCTCGGCAGTTATGAGTCATTGTGGAAACCAGTTATCCATGCCGAGAATGGCCTCACGAGTTGTCTTTCCGACGATTACAGCGGTTTTGTGAAAGACATGCTGGCAGATGCATTTGGAGGTCACGCCACCAGCGGCATGAGTTGGGATGAATGGAGCAATACCGAGAACTGGCATTTCATGGGCAAGATCAATCAGTTTTTGACCAACCAAGTTATTGACTCCATCAATTTTGGAAAAGGCAACTGGACACCAAATCATTCTTACAGCGCACGTAAAGGTGAATTTGCCAAAACCAAATTCGCGGAATCGATTTATATGATCAGTCCTGACAAACAAAAGGCCTATGGTTATGTCATCAACAGATCGTGGAATTATTACACCACAGGTCGCGGCAGCTGTGTTACACCCGAGCGCAAAAATGATTTTCGCGGTGCCGATGCGCCTTTAGCTACGCTCACAAAAATTGATGGCAACACTGACGAATTGTTCATCAAAGGCACAAAATCGGGCAAGTATGTTATTCGTTACTATGATCCGATGACCGGCGCCATGGTGAAAGAAATTAAGCACAAAGGGAAAAAGAACAAATTCGAACTCGCCGAATATCCTGTCCTTGGTGATGGAAAGTCGGGAGAACAGCCATTTTACTTTTTCGTGATTTATCCGCAAGGCAGTCGATTCGCCGAATAAAACCAGCACAAGTATTAGAATTCTGCGGCAATCCTAATTCCTGCTATGACGCAAGTACAACAATGCCTGGAGCATTGTGTGACAACATGTGCGTCTTTTTGACTATGCATTATTCATAAATATTGGTTAGATGAATCCCCGTTCAATGGATGAACATCACGAAATTTGTGGGGTAAATCCGCAACGTATATGGTGAAGAGAAAAAGATCCGACATTCTGAATGCACTTTTGTCCGCAGGCATAGTGCTTGTTTCAGCATTTCTGCTCTCTTTCTTTTTCTTCAAAATCGATCTTACTGAAGAAAAAAGACATTCGCTGACTCCGGCTACAAAGGAGATGCTTAAAAATCTTGACGACAATTTATTCGTTCGCTGTTATTTACATGGCGAGTTTCCTGCAGGTTTCAAACATCTTGAACAAAGTGTAAAAGAGCGTTTGGATGAATTCAGTGACTACAGCGATGGGCGCATTGACTACGAATTTATCGATCCTTATGAAAGTGGCGATGAAAAGATTATCAATGAAACATTCAAAGCGCTTGATGAAAAAGGATTGAAGTTCTCCAATATCTCATTCAATGAAAATGGCGCACAAAGTTCCAAGCTCATTTGGCCTGCAGCGATTGTAGAATATCAGGGAAAAGAATATCCCATTCAATTTCTTAAAACACAGACACCCGTGGCCACCGACGAGATGGTGAACAGCTCGGTGAACAATTTGGAGTATGAGTTATCGAATGCTTTGCGCAAGATCACCCGCAAAGACAAACCATCCATTGCTGTGCTCACAGGACATCGCGAGATAGAAGGCATCAATCTCGCCGACATGATATTCGGGTTAAAAGAAAACTACAACATTGAACCCGTGCGCATCGATTCTCAGATCAGCGCATTCAGTGATAAAGTTGAAGGACTCAAGACAAGACAAAACAGATATGCAGCGCTCATCATAGCCGGACCAGATTCGATAGTGAGTGACAAGGATAGGTTTGTGATCGATCAGTTTATCATGAACGGAGGCAAGGTCCTTTGGATGCTAGATGCCTTGCGAATGAACATGGATAGTTTGCGCACCACGCAATCGGCAATGGCGGTGAGCAATGAAAACGGGTTGTACGAGATGTTATTCGAATATGGCGTTCGCCTCAACCGATCACTGGTAATCGACTTTCAGGGTGCGCCAATAATTTTGGACAATGGTCCAATGGGCAATCAGAGAAATTACACTGACAGAACAAATTATTATGCCCCGTTGATTCTGTCGTCCAACAATACACATCCGATCACAGCAAACCTTGACCCATTGAAGATGGAGTTTGCCGGCAGTCTTGACACTGTCAATCAAAATCCCGAAGTCCTCAAAATACCATTATTATACAGTTCTCCATTGTCGAAGGATCTGAAAGCACCCGTGCGTGTAGACTTGCAGTTGTTATCATTTGGTCAGGAGTATTTCAAAACTGGAAATATGCCAAGCCGAATGATGGCTATGATTCTCGAAGGTAAATTTCCGAGTGCATTTAAAGATGTGACACCAGCGAAGGTGAAGGAAGATCCAGGCATTGCCTATCAGGAAAAAAGTGTCAACACAAAAATGATCGTCATCGCTGACGGAGATTTTGCATACAACGACGTTGACTTCCGCGGCGGAAAACCATTGCCTCTCGCGTTGGGATATGATCCACAATTCAGAAGAGTGCTTTACGACAACAAAGAGTTCCTTATGAATTGTATGAACTATTTGTTGGACGACCAGTCGCTCATTAGCGTGAGATCGCGCACCATAGCATTGCGTAAGATGGACGAGGCGGCGATCAATGAAGGCAAGACGAGCATCAAAGTTTTAAATACAGCGATGCCAATCATGGTAATTGTTGTAATAGGCGCAATACAGTTTTTCGTTAGAAAAAGAAAGTGGACCAAGTCGGCAATATGAAAAAGAATACCATCCTGTTTATCGTATTGGTAATACTCGCCGCTTCAGCGTTTTGGGTATTTAAAAAATCGGGGAAAAGCACGCTTGCAGATAAACCACTCACCGAGTTTGCAATTGAAGACACATCGCGTGTTGTAAAATTCGTAATCACCGATCACACAGGAGAAAGGGCTGTGTTGGAAAGAGTTCCCGGTAATAAACTTTGGAAGCTCAACAACAAATATTTTGCGAGAGAAGACGCTGTGAACCTAGTTCTCAAAACCATCAACCGGATACGCATCCGTGGCAATGTAGGAGACGCAGCGCGAGACAATATGTTGAAACTACTCGCTACGTCGGGAAAAAAGGTTGAGATTTATACAGGCGGAGAAGAACCAGAAAAAATTTATTATGTTGGCGTTGCCACTCCCGATCATACAGGCACGGTGATGTTGTTGGAAATTCCGGAGATTGGTCGCAGCGAAGAACCTTATATCACACACATCGAAGGATTCACAGGTTTTTTGTCAACGCGATTTTTCACCAGTGAAATGGAATGGCGTTATACAGGCATTTTCGATTATCCTCAACTTGAGTTCAAGGAAGTGACCGTGGTGAATCACATCATACCAGAACAAAGTTTTCAAGTAAAGTTTGATGGCAAAAGCGGAATCAATTTTATGGACGCATACAATGCATCCACCAATGAATTTGGGCATCAGGCAACAAGCTTTGACAGCGTTGCAGTCAGGAATTTTTTACTCAACTTCAAGCGCGTTCATGTTGAATCATTCAACACATTATTGAAGCCGCAAGAGCGCGACTCCATATTAAATCTTCCCCCGACATACACAGTAACAGTGAAAGGCAACAATGATCAGATCAGCAAAGTAGATCTTTATCTTAAAAAGGCTGTGAAGGATGTTTTTGACGAGCAAGGCAATAGAATTCCGTGGGATCTTGGTTATCTGTGGGCGCGAACATCTGATGGAGAATTAGGGCTTGCGCAGACATATACATTCGATCCAATTGTGCTTCCTGCCTCTTCATACTCGCCGAAATAAAATATTTGTATCTTTACGAAGGATCGAACCGTTTTAGTAAAGACGCCGATCGTTGTTTCGAATTGCTCACCACACACCTACTCGCTTTATGAAAACCGAATACATTAAGAATACTCAGGCCATTTTTTTACAGTATAAAAAGCTAGGAGAAAAGGCCATCTCACAGGTTGAAGAAAAACGTCTATTCTGGGAGTTCAACAACAATTCGAATAGCATAGCTATCATCGTGCAACATATGAGTGGGAATATGATGTCACGCTTTACGAATTTTTATGAAGAAGACGGTGAAAAGCCATGGCGCAATCGCGACAAAGAGTTTGAAACAGCTGTTACCAGCCGCGCAGAGATGATGGAATTGTGGGAAAAAGGATGGACAGTTTTTTTATCCGTGATCAACAACTTGCGCGATTTAGATCTTGAACGCACAATTTATATCCGTAACGAGCCTCATAGTGTAATGGAAGCTATCAACAGACAGCTTGCACATTACAGCTATCATATAGGCCAAATTGTTTTTCTCAGTAAAATGGTAGCTGACGAAAGTTGGGAAAGTCTTTCCATACCACGGAACAAATCGGGAGAGTTTAATTCGAAGATGTTCGGAAAGAACAACTCCTGAACGATTTCCAAAAAAGAATTATTGGCAAATCACCACATAAATTGATAGAAAGTCAGTCATAAAAAAGTTATCGTCGTGCGATTAACCCATCCTAGACTTCTTGGTTTTAACTGCCTTTTACTCTTGATGAGCGCGTGCTCCTCTCCTACTGAAAAATCAACGGTAAATGATGTCAGCACTATAAATGTTAGCTGTAAAGTAGCATCTTCAGATACACTCGATGAGTTTGCCTATTGTCCCTGTGTTGAGATTGATGGCAATGGAGACACAATAAGTCATGGCATGTACAAAATGGATATGCGCACACGGACGCCATTTAAATACGGATGGCACATACGGGAAGAACAGAATCTGATTTATCACGAACATTATACGTTGCTTGAACAATCAGATTCGCTTATAGAACACCTCAATCAAATAGTTTGTAAAAACACCGAAGGAGATACGCTTCTAGAAAAAAGTTCATTTGTCGTAATAGATGCTCCGAAGGTTATTAAACTCGGAGAAGAATTTGTTGCCAGATTTCGTTTCCAATCTACTGTTCCAATGGAAACTTACTTTGAAGTATCAACGCTTGCAGCCTATGATTCGACGATCAACATCAACGCTTATGATGCAAAAAGAAATGATTCCGGCCAATTTAGCTTTCGTTGCATTCCCGCTGACACGGGGCACTATGAAATGAATAGTAAAATCGTGTGTGTTCCTAATATCGATGAAAAAGACAGCGCCGAGTTTTTTGTCAACGAAATTTTTTTCTTCTATGACTTCAAGGTTGTAGAATAATTTTCATTGCCTGTTCCTCTAATTCTCGTTGATTCTATTTCACCACAAGTTTTTTCGTAGTCATCAATCCTGTTGACGTAATTGTCACAAAATATAGGCCCGATTGCAATTTCGAAATATCTATCAAGTCGGCTTTGTTTGACATTGAATAATTAGCTGCCAATCTACCGGTACCATCGTTGATGCTGATATTCACCGGTAATTGCGCATTCTCAGGAAGATCAATACGTACTAGTTCAGAAGCAGGATTTGGATAAACATATACTTTATCAGGATTGATATATTCCTCCACTCCAACTGGCAGATGACGATAATATCCCAGTCCACCACCAATATTTCCAACAAACATATCTAACTGATTATCTCCTGTTATATCAGCGAGAAAAACACTGCTTCTTTCACCCTCATTGATGTTCTCGAACATTTCATTTTGTACTGTAAAATCACCAAGTAAATTGCCTTCAATGTTCGCGCAATGCGTTATCTCTCCCGACTCAGAGCCAATGAGTAATTCGATTTGTCCCAAGGAGTTGCGATACATATGAGGAACACTTTTTCCCTGGATACCAAGCAGACTAGTCGCTACCACATCACCAATTGTATCCTCCACAAACTGAAAAAGGAAATTCGTATTCGTGCCGATATTCTCATAATAGTTGACACATCCATTGAGTTCACCAATAATCAAATCATTTTTACCATCATCATTCACATCAAAGATTTGAGGAGTTGCATTTTGACCAACATCTAAGTCAGCACCATCGGAATCAGCAACAAAACTCGGCTGCAGAACAAATACTGAAGGATTGCCTGTTCCAGCCTCATTAATATAATAATGCAACATTCCTTCTTGATCACCAATGATCAAGTCGCTATCACCATCACCATCAAGATCGCCGAACGAAGGATAAATACCTGCCCAGTTTTCCGACGGAATATTGAGCCAATTGTCGTCAACCAATTCGTAAGCTGGTGATGCCGTAGTGCCCACATTGCGCATATACCATAGCACAGAAGTGAAACTATTTCCCAGCTCAAAATATTTTCTATTCGCGATAATGAGATCCTTTTTACCGTCCTGATCAATATCGTGCACTACAGGATAGGCACAGTTGCCAAGGTCGATCATTCCTTCTTGTAAAAAATCATCTTGAATTTTCTCGAAAAGCGGCATGTCGTTCTGACCATTGTTGATGTAGAGCATTAAACTTTTTCTGTCAGCTGCATCTGTTATTGAATTCGGACTTATAAGCAAATCTCTTACGCCATCATTGTTGACATCGACATAATAGGCAGCAAGAAATGTAGTCATGATAGCTGGCAGCGTATTACCGAAAGCAGCAGGAAAATCGTAGTAAACTTGGAAAGTGCTGTCTTGACCATTTGATGACTCCATCATCATAATTGCAGCGAGAGAATTTTCTGTCACGTCACCGATAACCAGATCTTTCAAACCATTCTGATCTAGGTCGAGCGCCAGCGTAGTTCCGCCAGTGTGACGGTGCGCCGGAGGCTGGTCTGCTCTAGGATTAGCAACATTAAAGTCGCATTCAAAACCTTCGCCATAAAACAATTCGAAGCTCTCACTACTTTCA
>Ga0075163_10001594_pt1 | contig 30637 bp, 26 predicted proteins | sample JI1023141ADNA_FD_71478 | JGI IMG/M metagenome (GOLD analysis project Ga0075163, IMG submission 71478) | Wastewater effluent complex algal communities from Wisconsin, to seasonally profile nutrient transformation and Carbon sequestration -... | ecosystem: Engineered > WWTP > Effluent > Algae...
AAACATAGTTGGAATTTTTTTTCTCCATCTGCTAGAGAGATAATCATTTTTTCACTAGCTGCTGTAGCCATAAAATCCATAATGGTTTTCATTGACTGGCGAAAAAGTACAGCAGGGCTATCATCAAAAATCATTACACTATCAGCAATTTCTAAAACAGTGAATGGTTTTTCTGCTAAAGAAAGTAATGTAATTGCTCTTAAGAGAAATTTTCCATGAAGTTGTTGAGTAGAAGGTAGCGCTTTAACAAAATTATCTAATAAATAATCATAGGTAATAAATAGATAAGAAAGTGCTGTATTACGGCGTAAATCATATTCAAATGTATCAAATACTTCTACTAAGCTAATTAAGTTAAAACCACGTCGCATAATAGCTCTAGGGGCAACTGTATAAAAAAAGCTTAGTAAAGAAAATGTACGGGCATAGGTGCGTAGTGCTGGAGCTAGCTCTAGGATTTGTGGATGTAGAGGAAAAGCTTGTAAAAATTCTTGATGGCTCCATTGAAAATGAGGCACTTTGCGGCGCAGTTCATCATAAAGATTATCTAGTGCTCGTTTTTGCTCAGGCTTTTTAGGACAGATAAATTGATCTAATACCAAAGCTAAATTATTGCTAGGAATAGTTTCTTTGGCTGATATAATTTGATTGTCAGAAAATGCCCTAAGGAGTATTTCTATTAAATCTTGATCAAGGGTAATAAAAAGCTGATAACGCTGATCATCAGCATTAGCTGCTAGTCTAACTAGCCATTGTAAGCATTCTTCACGTTTAGAGCGACGTAGCAGTAATGAAAGGCCATCAATAAAAACAAAAACATTTTTTCCTGTTGCACAAGCTGCTTCAATTTGAGCATCCCCTCTAGTTGAGAGCAAATTAACATCTGTTTGCTCACTATCACAATTCATTGTAACCATGGTTTGGGAACGAGGTTTTTTATCAATACTTTTTTCTAAAATTTTACGAGCAAAAGGATGGCTAACTTTTTGAATTAAATCAGGCTGAGTAATAACTGCTCTTAAAAAAGCTAGTAAATGGCTTTTACCTACACCACGCACACCAGTAATAATAGCTACTGAACCAGTGCGAGCTTGCTCAACAAGCGATGCTAGAGTAGCAGCGGCTGGCTCTGTACATTGATAAGAATTTACCACTTGCTCATTTGTAGCTGAATCAAGTCTGGTTGTCTGATCAATATTATGAATTGTAATAAAAGATTTTATTGGTTGTGACGACATAATAGGGTTGCAGCGACTCCCAGCACTATTTTATCGGATTTTGGCTTAAGAGGACACTGAGATTTTGCGGAAAAAAGAGAAAGTTTCGTTAATTTTCCCTTAAGTTTTTATTAAAGAATTATTTAGATCCATAATTTGAAAAATTATTTTTACTGTTTTAACCTCTTACAATAATCATCTTAGGGTAAACTTAGTAGTCATAATTTTTAAAAAGATCTTTAGCCCAAATTAATAAAAGAAAATTTATTCTTTAGCCGATCAATTATCCTATTTCTGTTTTTTTCTACTTACTCGGTTTTCACTGCTTTATTATTTTATTAAGTCAAACTGCTAAAACACAATTCTAACAGCTTAAAACTATATAACCAACAGACTATTTAGAAAAAATCTTAAAAAATGTAATATTAGGTTAAACTAAATACTAGTAACCCTCTTACTTTAATATTAATTGACTTAATTTATATATAGTTTATAGAATTTTTATGGATATTTTAGAATACTATTTTGCTAAATTAGCAGCAGCTTTTATACGTGGTAAATTAGCCTCTAACAAAGAAGGCTATAGCCTAAAACCAAACTTATCCGAGCCGCTATTAGATGAATTAACAGACCTAGAATTATGTGAAATTATTGAACTTGGTTTAACTGCTGGGCTACGTTTACATAAGTTTAAGCGTACAATGGGACTTTCTCGTGTTCAAAAAGTATTAGGTATTTTGCATGGACTTACTCCTAGTAATTTATTAGATGTTGGTAGTGGTAGAGGTACATTTCTTTGGCCTTTACTTGATGCTTTTCCTAGCCTATTAGTTACTTCTATTGATAAAGAAGAGCAACGTATAATAGATATACTAGCAGTAAATACAGGTGGTATTACTAATCTAACAGCAAAACAATTAGATATTACTGAACTAGATTTTAAGGATAAATCTTTTGACATAGTTACAATGCTAGAAGTACTAGAACATATTCCTCAGGCACAAAAAGCCCTAGATCAAGCTGTTAGAGTAGCAAAAAGGTTTGTTATCTTATCTGTACCTACTAAAGAAGACGATAACCCAGAACATATTCATTTATTTAACCAAGATAGGTTAAAAGCTATGTTTCAAACAGCAGGCGCATTACAAGTAAGATTTGACTATGTATTAAATCATATTATTGCTGTTGCTAAAGTAGGAAATGAGTAATGGAAAAAATTTATAAATACCCAAGGACTCCTCATTTAGAAGGCTCTCGCTATCAACTTGGCGATGAAGACTTAGAATGTATTCCTTTTGATGAGATTGCTAATATTAATATTGTGGTAGAAGAAAAAGTTGATGGGGCAAACTCTGCAATTAGTTTTAATGAAAAAGGACAAGTGTTTTTACAAAGCCGAGGACATTACCTACTTGGAGGTAATAGCGAAAGACATTTTAACCTACTTAAACAATGGGCTAACTGTCATACTAGTGTTTTATGGAATCTTCTAGGTACTCGCTATATCCTGTATGGTGAATGGCTTTATGCTAAACATACAATGTTTTATAACTTATTACCCCATTATTTTCTAGAGTTTGACATTTTAGATAAAGAACAAATGCAGTTTCTTAGTACTGATATTAGGCAAATAATGCTAAAAGATTTACCTATAGTCTCAGCCCCAATACTTTTTAGAGGAAAATTAAAAAATCTAAAACAGTTACATAAAATGCTAGGGAAATCTAACTTTATTGCCCCTAATCATTTAGAAGTATTAAAGAAAATCTGTGAGGAAAAAAGCTTAAGCATCGAACGAGCAATAAAAGAAACTGACCATAATACAGATATGGAAGGACTTTATATTAAAGTTGAAGAGCAAGGACTAGTAAAAGCACGGTATAAATATGTCCGTGCTAGTTTCCTTAGTGCTGTAGAAAATTCTGAAAGCCATTGGCAATCTCGTCCAATTATCCCTAATTTGCTAAAAGAAGGAGTTGATCTTTTTTCTAGTGGGAATCCATTATGCTAGAACCTTTTCCTGATATTGGTTGGGTATTTGCTTTTTGCCCTAGTTCGCCAAATTGGTCAATTGACTGGATAGCTATGCTAGAAGAGTTTGATTGGCTTAGAAATTTAGAGAAATTAGATATAACTTTATCTCCTTCAACCTTAAAAGATAATGGGCTAGCTTATACAAAATTAGTCTGTGAAACACTGGTTAGTTTACACTCTTGGCGAGAATTAAATGAGCAAACTCGTTCAATCATTTTTACTGCAACTCTTTTATCTAGTGTGATTAAACCTACTTCTACCAAAATTAACATAGATGCAGAAGATAATGAAGATAATAATGATAATCAAAACGAGCATATTTTTTTACAAGGATATAGACGTAATAATGCAAAAATAGCTAGGCAAATTCTTTGGGAAATAAAAGTTCCTTTTTATCCTAGAGAAATGATTGTTGCCTTAATAAATCAATCTTTACTGCCTTTTTATCTTTTTGAGAGAAAAGATCCACAATTTTCTATTATTCAAGCTAGCCAAACTACTCGCTTAGATTGGTTAGTGATAATGTCTCAAGCTTTTGTTTTAGTATGTAACTCCGCAGATCAAAAAGAGTTATTAGATAAAATCGAACTATTTAGCGAATTTGCTAAAGAACAACTATGTTTTGACTCACCTTATAAATTTCCTTCTCCACATAGCCGCTTTATCTATTTTCAAAAAGTAGGGGGCGATCCAAATTATCATGCTTATGATGATACTTCTTTTGAAGTAATTTTAATGTGTGGCCTACCTGCTTCAGGAAAAGATACTTGGATTAAAACTAACCTCTCTAATTGGCTAGTAATATCACTTGATGAAATCCGTAAAGAGTTAAAAATTCCTCCTCATAAAAATCAAGGTGAAATTATTAGAGAATCTAAAGAAAGAGCAAGAAAGTTTTTACGAGAAAAAAAGAGTTTTGTTTGGAATGCTACTAATACTATGTGCTCTCGTCGTAGCCAATTAATTAGCCTATTTAACAGCTATCAAGCAAGAATTAGAATTGTTTATTTAGAAACACATCTAGATGAACTACTTAAGCGTAATCATAAGCGTGATGAAACAGTCCCTAAACATATAATTGAAAAAATGCTAGATAATTTAGAAGTGCCCGACCTTACAGAAGCGCATTGTGTAGAATGGGTTATAAGCTAAAAATTGTTTCCGCTATTTTTGGGCAATAATAACTCCACAAGCAAACACCTACTGTGATATTCTACCTGGCTATCATAAAAGTCCTGGAGTTGTCATGTCTAAGACACTAATTACAGGAGCAACAGGTTTTCTAGGTACTCACTTATTAAATCTTTTGCTAAAAAACAAAGAAACAAATTTACGTATATTGACTAGTAGTAATATCCCAGAATCACTTCCTGACACAGTGGAAGTTATCCAAGGGTCTATAACTAATCCTGAAGCAATAAAACAAGCTGTTGATGGAGTAAGTAAAATTTATCATTTAGCAGGGAAAGTTTCTCGTGATGCTGATGATAAAAGAGAGATGTATGCTATTCATATAGATGGAACTCGGCTACTTTGCGAAGAAGCAAAAAAAGCTGGGGTACAAAGAATTGTGATGGCATCAACTAGTGGCACAATTGCAATTACTAAAACAGATGATGAAATCCCAGATGAAACTTGGCCAACACCAATAGAGTTTTGCTCTCGCTGGCCATATTACTCTAGTAAACTGTACCAGGAAGAAACTGCTCGTTATTGTTGCAGTGATAAAGTTGAATTAGTAATATTAAACCCTAGTTTACTTTTAGGACCAGGGGATGCTCGCTTAAGTTCTACTAATGATATCTTAAAGTTTCTTTCTCGTGATATTCCTGTAATTCCTCCTGGTGGACTAAACTTTGTAGATGTAAGAGATGTTGCAGTAGCTTTTGCTAGTGCAATGCAACGTGCTCGAAAAGGTGAGAGGTATTTACTAGGTGGCCCTAATTGGACATTTGAAAAGTTTTTTGGTCGTCTAGAAAGACTAACAAAGGTTTCTGCTCCAAAATTACGTACACCTAAAAAAGTAGCTTTTTGGGGAGCAAAAATTGCTGATTCTATGTACCGTCATTGGGGTAAAGTTCCTCCTGTAGAAGTTAATTCTGTTGAGATGGCAGAGTATTTTTGGTATGTGGATTCTAGCAAAGCAGAGCGTGAACTTGGATTTGTATCTCGTGATCCTGGAGAAACTCTTCATGACACAATTACTTATCTAAAAGAAAATTTTTTACCTGCAGAATCATTTGCTAAATAACAAAAATAAAAAATAGGAGTAAACAATGCAAAAAGTAGTACAAATTTGGCAACATAACACTAATAAACATCAAATTCGTGTTCTAAATGTTGTTAATAAAGTAGTTGTAGCCGAAATGGTGCCTACAAAACAGCCGCTTTTTTTAACAACCATTGATTTAGAAGAATGCTATAAAATGGTTGAGTTGCAGAATACAAGCGAGAATAAATCAGCCATCAATCATTAAACATTATTGTAAATAACAATTTGTAGGGGCAAACTGTTTGCCGTCTTACTTTCTTCTTATAAAGAAGGGCGAGCCTAGGTTCGCCCTCTATGGTAAAACATTAAAAATATTTATTTTGTCTCAACTTGACCACTAGCATTATTCCAGCCAGCCCAACCACCTTTTAATACATAAACTTGCTTAAACCCATTTTGTGCCAACATTTGAGCCGCACTAATTGCACCACCATCTGTTGGACAAGAACAATAAGTAACAATCATTTTATCTTTAGGTAAATCTTTTAGGTGGCTAGATAATTCACTAGGCACTATTCTAGTAGCACCTTTAATTTTAGTACTGCTACTATCATAGTCTCCACCACGAAGATCTAAGATAACCATTGATTCTTTTTTACTCATTTTTAATTTTAGCTCTTCAATAGTAATAAACTGTGTAGATGTTTCATTATTTGAAGCATCTATTAAATGATGTGCTCTAGAGTTGTGATGATATTTACCAAAACTTATATTTGTTATAGCTAAACACACGACTACTAACATAACTAAAATAGTTATTTTCTTCATAATTATTTATTTACCTCACAAAATTATATTTTAGGCGTGAAATTGGAGTTGTATTTCTTATTACTCAGAACGTAGGCTTATAAATATTAGTTACAAAGAGGTGTAATATTTTAGGAGAAAAATGCTATAAATCCTAAAATCTAAATACAAGCAATTAATGCATGCTAAGTATTAGAAAGCTAAGCTAGAATTTCCTTTATAAATAACTAATAAACTGTTTCTAAAAATTATTGGGGTAAAATAATGTTAAAAAAATCTCTCTTTAGTGCTTTTGTTATTATAACTTGTCTATTAACTCCATTATTTATAACCTTTACTGTAATAGGTCAATCAAAAACAGAAGTAAAATCTACTTCTAAAAAAGCTTCTAATAGTCAACAAAATAAAATGTCTGAAAGAGAAGAAGAACTTTCAGATTCACCAAAACTACGTGCTGAACATTTTTTTAAGCAAAGATCCTTTCCTTTTGGCGTAGTTCCTTTAGATTGGCGATTCAAAGCCATCGAACATATCAAAAAAAATAAACCTAGAATAGAAGCTAAAATGGCACCGGGTTTTATTGCTATTGGCCCAGCCCCAATAAATAACGGACAAACATTTGGCACACGTAGTAAAGTTACTGGTAGAGTCACCTCCTTAGCTATTGATCCTAAACAACCTAGCACAGTTTATCTAGGTGCAGCACAAGGCGGGGTTTGGCGTAGTACAGATGCAGGATTAAATTGGCAACCTATGACTGATAATGCACCAACACAAGCAGTAGGAGCAATAGTACTTGATCCTATTGATTCTAAAACTATTTATGTTGGAACTGGTGAAGGAAATCTTTCTGGAGACTCATTTTTTGGGATGGGGATACTTAAATCTACAGATGGAGGAAATACTTGGGCTAACCTAGCTAGAGAAACATTTTTAGGGCTTTCATTTAGCAATTTAGTAATTGATCGTAAAAGTCCAAATATACTTTATGCCTCTATTGCTAGAGGAGTTGGGGCAGGGCGTGCCCGTAATCCTTTAGCAGGCATACCAGGAATTTATAAATCTGTTGACTCTGGGCAAACTTGGGCAAATATACTTAATGATGGTGAGCCTGCATTTTTTTCTGCTACAGATATAGAAATTGATCCTAGTGATTCTAGAATCCTATATGCCACTTTGTTTACTAATGGTGATAGCGGGGTTTATAAAACTATTAATGCTGGGCAAACTTGGACAAAGGTCGGCGGTGGCCTTCCTAAACAAAGTGTTTCACGTGTAGATATTGGAATTGCTCCTTCTAATCCAAATATTGTTTATGCTGCTGTAGGAAGTACTACTAGCGGGGATCTATTAGGAATGTTTAAGTCCACAAATAAGGGTGAAACTTGGTCAAGCATTTCCTCTCCACCTAGAAGCGGGTTTGGTAATATTTGTCAGTGTTTTTATGACAATGTAATTGTTGTTGACCCTACAGATGAAAACTTAGTTTATTATGGTGGGGTTAGTTTTTATCGTAGTGCAAATGGAGGGCAAAGCTGGAATGACTTAGCAGGTATTTCTAGTATGCATCCAGACTTTCATGCCATTGCAATAAATGCCTCACCTCAGGGTAAACAACTCTATGTTGGTAATGATGGAGGGGTTTGGTCTTCTTTAGATGGTAGAAATTGGAGTAACTCCAATGGTGCTCTTAATCTTACCCAATTTCAAAGCGTTTCCTTACATCCAACAAACCCAAATATTACCATTGGAGGAACTCAAGATAATGGCACAAATATGTATGTAGGCAATAGTCTTTGGGATCATGCTGATGATGGTGATGGAGGATTTACAGCAATTGACCAACAGAACCCTAGTATAATGTACCATACATTTTTTAGAGTAAGTTTAAGACGTTCAGAAGCAGGAGGTCGGCTTGGTAGTTGGACGGATGCTAGTCAAGGTCTTAATCGTAGTGATACAGTACTTTTTTATGCTCCATTTATCCTAGATCCTACTAATCAAAATACCCTTTATTATGGTACTTCAAGGCTCTATCGCTCAAATGATCAAGGTAGAGGATGGTTATCAATCTCTGATACTTTAACAAAAGGCATTCCCGGTGCAGCAATTTCTGCTATTGCTGTTGCTCCTACAAGGGCAAATTCTATTTATACAGGATCCTCTGATGGAGCAGTTTTTGCTAGTCAAGATGGAAGTTCATTTCAAAATGTTACTGATAATTTACCTGCTAGGTATATTTCAGATGTTGTTGTTGACCCTATTTCTCCAACTACAGTTTATGTTTCACTAGCAGGCTTTCAATCTGGACATGTCTTTAAAAGCACTACTGGTGGGAAAAATTGGCAAGATATTAGTGGTAACTTACCAGATGTTCCTGCTATGGCTTTAGTTATCAATCCTATTAACCCAAAAAATCTTTTTCTTGGCACAGATATAGGGGTTTTCCAAACTTTAGATAGTGGAAAAAACTGGCAACTAATTCCTGGTATGCCTGCTGTAAGTGTCTTTGATCTCGCAATTAATACTAGGCTAGGGCTTGTACGTGCTGCAACTCATGGTAGGGGTATTTATGAGTTAAATATTACTAATATAGTTGATAGTACTCCTCCAACTATTAAAGTAATTTCTCCTAATGGTACAGAGAAACTAGAGGTTAATAAACAAGTAACTATTAAATGGAATTCTAGTGATGATAATAATGTAAATGCCCATGATATTGCACTCTCAACAGATGGAGGAAACTCTTTTCCTACTATAGTGGCAACAGGACTTAATGGACAGACACAGGAATTTTTATGGACAATTCCCCAACTACCTACAGATCAAGCCCGTATTCGTATTACTGCTAGAGATGAGGCTGATAATAGTTCAAGTGATATTAGTGACACTAACTTTATTATTGCTGCTATTGATAATACTGATAATGTAGCACCAGTTATTAAAGTAAACTCTCCTAATGGAGCAGAAATGCTAGAAGCTAATAAACAAGTAACTATTAAATGGAATTCTAGTGATAATACTAGTGTAAATGGTCATGATATTGTGCTTTCAACAGATGGAGGAAATACTTTTCCTGTTGTAATAGCAACAGGGCTTAATGGACAGACACAAGAATTTTTATGGACAGTGCCGCAACTACCTACAGATCAAGCCCGTATTCGTATAACTGCTAGAGATGGGGCTGGTAATAGTTCAAATGATGTTAGTGATGCTAACTTTACTATAATGTCTGTTGAGGTTAAGGATTTTGGTTTGGATTTTGGTGGTACAGCTGTAAGAGCTAAACGAGGGAAGTCAGTTCAAGTTGTAGTTAGAATTGTTCGCTTAGGGGGTTTTGATGAAAAAATTACTGTTGAACCAGATGCTAATATGTTACAAGCCTTAAAGATTAAAGCTAAACCGCCTTCTATCTCAACTGCTGAAAATCAAGTAGAGTTTTCCTTGAAAATTAAAAATAAAGCTCCTTTAGGTAAACAGTTACTAACTTTTGTTGGAAAAGATTCTCAAGGTACAGTTAGAAGTACTGTATTAATGTTAATGGTTGAATAGATTTTATTTATATGAGGTAAACCCTTTTGACTTTAGATGAACTTTTAGAACAATTTAAGGCTAAGAAAATAGCACCACTTTATTTATTTCGTGGTACAGAAAGCTTTCTACATCAGGAAGCCATCAGACAATTAAGAAGATCTGCTTTAGATGAAAGTACTTGGATGTTTAATTGGATGGAATATTCTGTTGCTAGTCAAGGGTTAGCTAGCGTACTTGCTACAGCTATAGAATATCCAATGTTTGGCGATCGTCGGGTGGTGGTGGCTCGTGAGTTTGAAAAAGTCTCTGAAGAAGAATTAACTTTATTAAAAGACTATCTAAAAAATCCACAGCCTAAAACTACTTTGGTCTTTCAAGCTGAAGAACTTGATAAACGTCGTAGTATTTCAACTGCTTTAGCAAAAGGCTGTGTAGTCGTAGACCTTAATCCATTAAAGGATCGTGAAGCGGTTGATTGGGTGATTAATTATTTGCATAGACATAAATACCAAATGGCTGGAGCAACAGCAGGATTATTAGTAAGTTTAGTTGGTACAGACTTGTTTACTTTAGGTAATGAACTAGAAAAGCTAATAGCTAATTTAGGGCGACCTGGATTAATTTCTCCTCAAGATGTTGAATCACTTGTAGCGCGGGCTAGAGAGCACAGTAACTTTGAATTAGGTGATGCTATCATTGCCAAAGAAACAAAAGCAGTAATGCGAATTTTAGTTAGACAACTCTCAGACCGCACTGAACCAATTTTATTACTAGCTATTGTGGCTAGAACCTTTCGCCAAATGTTGATAGCTAAAGAGTTAATGCAACATAAAGCTTCTGCTGATGAAATAGCTAAGGAAGCAGGCATTCCACCTTTTCGTATTACAGATTTTTTAACTAAAGTTCGACGCTGGAATACAGATAAAATAGTTTTTGCAGTAAAAAAAATGGCAGAAGTTGATAATGCAATGAAAAATTCTTTAGGTAAACCAGCACTTCAACTTGAATATTTACTTTGTGAGGTTATGAATTAAAGGTTAATGGAAATAAATATCAGGCTAGCAAAAGAAAATGATTTGGACTGGGTAAACTCTTCTTATCAAGAGGTAAACTTTATTTTGTCAGATTTTGATAATGAAATAATTGCTATTGCCGAAATAAACAATGAAAAAGCAGGGTTAGGTAGGTTAGTTAAAATCAGTAATAATGTTTGGGAATTAGGTGGAATGTTGGTTTTAACAGCTTATAGAAACTTAGGTTTGTCAAAAAAAATAATAAGATTTTTACTAGATCAACTGTCAAACGCTATAGTTTATTGTATTCCTTTTGAAAGTTTGTTTGTTTTATACAATTCAATAGGGTTTGAGTTAGTTGAAGACATGTCTACTGTGCCTAATAAAGTATTAGACAAATTTGAGTGGTGCAAAAAAACTTATCCTGAGAATGTGTTACTGCTAAAGAAATAAATCAGGCTTTATAGCCCAGCTAAAACACTGGGCTACATTTAAGCTAAGCAAAAAATTTAAGCAGCTTTTTTAGCAACTTTCATATTGTTAACTCTAATAGTTAAACGTGATTTATAACGTGAGCCAGTATTATCATGAATGATGCCTTTTTTGACAGCTTTATCAATAACAGAAATTATCTTAGGCAATATTTGGGAAGCATCTTCTTTTTTACCGCTTGTAATAGCAACACGTAGTTTTTTTAATTCGGTACGCATTTGGCTACGGTTACTACGATTGATTGCGGCACGACGCTCATTTTGACGATCACGCTTTTCGGCAGACTTATGATTTGGCATTAGAAAACAGAACTCCTTTTAACTTTCTTAATAAAAAATAATTGAAAATAACTTTTTGTCTCTCAAGGTTAGCAAATATAGATTTTAAGAAGGGTAAATATTATTATCTTGAGACAAGCGAGAAATATAACGAGATATACCCAGTATTGTCAAGGTTTTAACCCAGAAAATATTGTAAATTTCTAATAAATTAGAATTACTTTGTAAACTATTGATTATAAAGTAGGGTAAACACACAGGTCTACCCTTTACTTAAACATCTTTTACTTCTAATCCTTTAGCTACTAAATGATAGTCAAGAATTTGTCCTCCAGCTTGACTAATAGCTTGGCTAATGGCTAACTTTTTATCAGGTGGTACTAAAAAGGTTACACAACCACCACCGCCTGCACCACATACTTTTGCTGCTAGTCCTCCAGCTTGGCGAGCTACCACCATTAATTCTTCAATTTTAGGTGTTGAAACCCCTGGCGCCAGCTCTTTACGTGTTTGCCATTCTTGATTTACTAGACTTGCTACTTCAGTAATATCACCAGCAATTAAAGCTAATCTCATTTTAGCAGTAATATCACGAATGCGATCAAAAAGAGCAAAAATAGTTTTATCTCCATCAATATGATTTTTAGTAATTTCCCAATTATTTGTGCCGCTAAAATGAGGTTTACCTGTATAACAAAGCACTAAATGGTTTTCAAGGGTTTGTAAATCTATTGCAAGAGGTTCCCTTTTTATTCCTTCTACAGTAAGATGCATTACATTTGTTCCACCATACATTGCTGGATAATAGTCTTGATCTCCAGCCGGGACACGAATAACTTGAGTTTCTAGGTTTTTAGCAATAGTAAGAATTTCACTTTGGGAATAATTGCGTTTAGTAAAGTGGTTTAATGCTCCACAAACAGCAATATCTAATGTTGATGAACCACCTAGTCCAGAGCCTGCTGGGGCACTACACTCAGTAATTAATGTTAAGCCTGTTTTGGGTTGGAAAAAATCTATTATTTTTACCAATAATTCTAGCTCGCTGGTCTGTGCTAGCTTGTCCAAAGTAGTTTCTACAAAAGTATTAGTATCTTTAGACTCTATAGAAACAATATTGTCGTTTCTAGGTATTAATTTGCAATTAGCTGTAAGACTAATAGCTACATTAAGTGTTTGTGCACCAGGATGAAATAAATAGAGTGGCCAAATATCTACTGTACCACCAGCCAGATCAATTCGAGTTGGGGCAGAGGCTTGAATTGTCACAAAAAAATCCTTTCTTAATACTTTAGTTTATAAAAATTACTAGTTTGGTTTAGCCTCAGTGTTATTAGCTGGTTTAGGCGTAGTTTTAGGTTTGGGCGGGGTTGATTGCCCTGTACCCACATTATTATTAGTTGTTGCACCTGTACTAGGCTTAGGTGTTGGCCTAGGTGTAGCTGGTTTAGGTGTTCCTGTTGTAGTAGTGGTTTTAGGTATTACTGTTGTTGGTTTAGGTGTTCCTGTTGGTTTAACAGTGTTAGTTGTAGTCCCACTATCAGCCGGTTTAACTACTTTAGGTTTAGGTGTTGTTACATTTGTTCCATTTGGAATTGTTGTTCCCCCTGCTGGATTAAAAACATCTGTAGGAGTGCCAACTGGTTTAGGTTTTTTAATTCTAGGTGTTGCTGTTGGGTTAGCTGTTGGATCTGTTGTAGATGCTGTGCCTGTTGGTAATTCTGTAGTGCCTTCAGCCGTAGGAGTCTTTTTAGGCTTAGGTGATGCAAGAGGGGTACTTCCTGGAATTGGGGTTGAAACATTGGTTGACCCTGTTGCAGGTTTAGCTCCAAGAACTTTAGGTTTAGGTGTTGGTGTTGCCTCAGGTGCACTAGCCGCTGTGATATATTCTTGATAATTTTCTTTGGTAATTAACGCTTTTGCAATTAAACCATTATTGGGTAACTTGGCTGCTTGGCCATTAATCTCTAGTTGTACAGCAGGGAGATTACCAATAGTTACTTTTAATTTAGAATCAGCCTTAAAATCACGAGATGAATTAGCTGGAATAGTCAAAACCAAGGCTTTTTCTACATCGTCAGTATTTACACTAATCCAAGCATCTTGTTTGGTTTTTACTGTTAACACTACTTGTTCAAAAATAGGTGTTGGGGTGGGAGCAGGAGTTACTGCATTAGTTGGTTGAGGGGTTGCGTTGGTGCTAGGGGAGGCTATTGGAGTAGGTGAAGAATTATTAACAACATTGTTTGCTGGGGTCTTTTGATCTAGATAAAGAAGTAGTCCATAAGCACCACCAACAATTAAACCTAACAAAACCAATAACCCAACATAAAGAGACATAGAGCTAGATTCATTAGGATATTCCTTATAACTCATCATCGGTTCAACAGGTTCTTCTATGGTTGCCTGTTTACGATAGCGAGCTAAGACATCTTCTTCATCCATTTCTAGAAATTTTGCATAAGCACGAACAAAAGAACGGGTATAAATACCCCCAGGTAATGCAGCAAAGTCATCTGCTTCAATGGCAGTTAAAAAACGTACTCCAACTCTAGTGGCATCTGCAACATCTCGCAGACTTAATTTACGTTCTTCACGTCTACGTTTAAAATCCTGACCTAAAGTTTCCACCTTAGTAGTCTCCTTAGCACGGCTATTTTCTTTGTGTGGGAAAATTTATCTTACATTTTTGCCTAACAAAAGTCAAAAACTGACCAAACCTAACCTGCCCTAGGCTTGCAAATCTAGTAAACCTCTTAACTACATTTATATTGCTACTATGTGGCTTAAGAATAAAACTTTTGTAAGATGTCTAAATCTTTATTTACTACTTAAGTTACTTTTATTACTAAAACAGTACAGTCATCACTTTGAATAGTAGTATTAGAAAAATCACGCACTGCTCTAAAAATAGCCTTTGCAATTTCTGATGCACTAGAATGCTGATGTTTTTGAGTTGCTTCAACTATTCTTTCTATCCCAAATTCTTCCTCTAGTGAATGTGGTGCAGTTGCTTCAGTGATCCCATCTGTATAAAGCAAAATAATATCACCAGGTTTTGTATAATGAGTAAAATGCTCATAAGATTGTTTAGGAAATAGTCCTAGTATTAAACTAGCTTCAGATAACATTTCATAAGTACCATCAGAGTGTAAGACTATTGGACGGTTATGACCAGCATTTAAGTAGGAAAATTTATAGCTAGTCTTGTCTAAGTCTAAGTAACAGGCTGTAACAAATTGATCTAAGAAGTTATTTTGTCTTAGTAATTCATTCATTTGATAAAAGGTACTTGATAAAGGGCATTCACTACAAACTTGGCCACGTAAACTTGCACGGAAAGTTGCCATAATTAAAGCTGCTGGGACACCTTTACCAGAAACATCTGCAATTACTACACCTAAGCGATTTTCACTAACATCAATATAATCAAAGTAATCACCTCCTACTTCTGATGTAGGGGCATTTAGGCCAGAGATTTCAAAATGTCCAAATAAAGGATCTGATTTAGGTAGCAAACTTTGTTGTACACTACGTGCAACAGCTAGTTCTGCTTCTAGACGCTGTTTTTCCATTAAAGCTTCATAAAGACGGGCTTTTTCAATAGAAATAGCTGCTTCATTAGCAAAAAACATTAGCATTTCTAGATCATATTTTGAGTAGGCTTTAAGGCGATCAGACTCTAAATTAAAAGCTCCTATTACTTTACCATTAGCACGAATTGGTGCAACCATCTCAGATTTTGTACTAGTACGCCCAGAAATATAACGAGAATCTATACTTACATCAGGTACTATTGCACCACTACCAGTTTTTATCACCCATCCAACAATTCCATCACCAACTTTCATAAACATACAAGCACTACTACGATCTTCATCATATCCTCGTGAGGTTTGTGCTACTACACGTTTATATTTTCCATTTCGCTCAATTATATAAATACCAGCAGCATCATAATCAATAAAAGAAGGTACCATATCAATAATTAAGTTAAGAACATCGTCTAAGTCTAAACAAGAGCTAATTTTACGTGCTAATTCCATCATTAGACGTAATTTAGTTTCTGCTGGTAGTTGGGGATGTTCACGTTTAGATAACAAGTTAAGACTCATAATGCCTCTGTCAATTTTGTAATATTTAATTTTACTAAAGTTTGTGCAATTAATTGATAATCAAGAAGTTGCTGTGTTTTAGGACGTCTACCATTAACCACATGTGGACTAGGGTGATAAAGAGGTATTAATTTACGATTATACCAATCAAAATCTTTCCCAACATCTTTTAAGGTAAGTTTATGGGACTCTATTGTTTTTAGAGCGCTTAATGCCACTGCGCCTAAAGTCGCTACTATAGGTGGTTGTAATAGTTCTATTTGGCTAAGTAGAAAAGGTTGGCAGTTTTTAATTTCCTGACTAGTAGGGCGAACATTGCAATCTGCTTCACGGGGGTTACACAAAACAGCATTTGTAATAAATATTTCTGCTCGACTTAGTTCAGTAGCAGTAAGAAAGAGGTCAAAATTACGTCCAGACATATCGCCTACTAGTGGAATACGGGTACGATCTGCTCCACGTTGACCAGGAGCCTCACCAATAAACATTACTAGTGGTTGTAAGCTTCCATTTAAATGACTAAGTACTGCTGCTCGGTCTTGCAGTCTAGGACAGAGACGACACCAAGCAGCCTGACTAGCTAGCTGCTCAAAAGCCGTCTTTAACTCAGACATTATTTTTACCTCGAATTAAGATATTAACCAAATTTATTAAAAAATCCTGGGAATAATAACATAAAATCGATGGTTTGCCTTGTAGTAGAAGAAAAGCCAAGTTTGTTAAAAATCAATTAAATACTTGTTGATATAATTGCTTAAAATAAATCTAAGCCAAAACTGACAGCTTAAAAAGTAAAATCTTATTGAGTTCCAACACCAGCAATAATACTGCTAATACCACCATATAAACCAATTACTATTAACCCAATAAATATTCCAGCTAAACAGATCAAAGCAGGTTCAATTAACTTAACAAAATTATCAACACCACTATCAACTTTTTCAAATAATTGAGTAGCATAATTTTGTAAGGTAGTGCCTAAACGCCCACTTTTTTGAGCACTAGAAACAACCATATAAGTTTGTCCATCAAAAGCCCAATGAGCTTTTTTAAGTGCTTCACTAAAAGGGATACCTTGATATAAATATTCTTTTGCTAGCTCTAAAGCTTTTGCTAACTCATAGTTACGTGTAGAATTAGCTAAAATATCTAAAGCTTCTTGAGGGGTTAGGCCAGCAGAAAATAATGTTCCCATTAACCACATTATTTCCCCAATATTCATATTAATAAAAAGAGGAGCAATACCTTTAATTCTTAGTTGATAATGTGTCCAAAGCCTTTGACCTGCTTCAGACCTCCAATATGACCATAGAAACACTACTAGTCCAAGGAGAAGGCTTAAAATTAACCACCAATATTTGTTAATAAACTCTCCTGTATTAAACATTGCAGCAGTAAAAGAGCCTTCCATCATTTTGCTATTTAGTGCGCCAAATAATTCTTTTAATGTAGGGAGGATAAAAAAAGCAAATATTCCAACAGCAACAAATAAAACGACCCCAATAATAGCAGGGTAAAGTAGACCAGCTTTAATTCTATCGCGAGCACCTTTGCGACGTTTTAGATAGTTAATTAACATATCTAAAATACCTTCTCGCATTTCTCCAAACTTATCACGTTTACGAGTCCATTTTCCTGATTGCTCAGCAGCACGAATAAGTGAACGATAATCATCACCAAACACTTTAGGGAAACGTCCCATAGCTTCACTTAAGAGCTTGCCATTTTCAATATCGTCTATCATTAACCCAATACCAATAGCAAATTTTCTATTGGACATAGCTTGTTGTAATTGCCTCATCATATCGTTAATCGGCACGCCTGCTTCATAGAGGTCACGGCAGCTTTCTGTAAATGTTAATAATTCATCATCGCTTACTATTAAGGTAGTATCTAGATTAGCTCTTTTGGCTTCGCTAACTTTCATTCTTTGAAATGTATTACTTACCGCCATGGTTTTATATTTCCTTTCTTACCAAGTAGTTATAGTTTAGATTAAAGCTCTTCTTCAGATAAACCTTCTAAATATGGATCAGGTCTACCAATATGATAAATGATTTGTCCTAGGGTAGTGTCACCTAGTAAAGCTCTTTCTAAACCTATTGACCAAAGCGAGCGAAACCCTTGTTTTAGAGCTTGTTCACGGACTTGATCAGGTGTAGCAGATTGATTAATTAAAGAACGAATTTGACGAGTGATTTGTAAGATTTCATAAATCCCTACACGACCATGAAAGCCTGTTCCTTGACACATCATACATTCTTGACCACGAACGTTATAACCGCTTCCTCTAACAAACTGAACTTGGTATTGCCAAGCTATTTTTGCAATATATTCAGATAATCGAGGGATTTTTGGTAGGGTATCATCAGGAATTCTAGTGCATTCTGAACAAATACGTTTAACTAGACGTTGGGCAATAACAAATTTTAATGCACCAGCAATTTTATAATTTTCAATGCCAAAATTTCTTAAGCGGTCAATTGATTCTATTGTGTTAGAAGTATGCATAGTGGTTAACACTAAATGTCCGATTCCTGCTGTTTCTATAGCCATTTGAGCCGGTTCTGGCTCACGCACTTCACCAATCACAATAATATCTGGGTTATGTCTTAAGATATGTGTTAGATAGTAATGAAAGCCGCGTTTTTCTCCTGTTCCTGCTCCTTCATCAGCACGTTTACGGCTAACACCAATTTGAGTAACATAAGGTAAGTTAAACTCTGGGGGGTCTTCTATAGTAACAATCTTTTTAGTAGAAAACTTTTGCTGAAATTCTTTGATTAAACAAACCATAGTGGTGTTTTTACCTTTATTAACTGGGCCACAAAACACAATCATTCCATCAGTAAGCATCATCATTTCTTCGCGAAAGAGTTGTTCTTGGAAGGGAAGTAAGCCAATTTTATCTAAGGTAAAAACAAAATTATCTTTTTCTTGTAGGCGAATTGACATCGATTCGCCACGATCATCACCACCTGGAATAAAATTAACCCGAAATTCTACAGGAGATTCACGAGTAGCATAAGTTAGAGTGGGGCGAACTACTCCAGATTGACCATCCCAAGTATTATTAGGATCTAGACCAGCATAGATTTTTAAGATTTGAGGAATACGTTCATATTTTTCTAACTCCATTGGCTCTTCATGAATGGTTTGATATTCACCATCAACACGGATTCTACAAACCATTAACTCACGGCTTTTTTCATAGCCTCCAGATTTAGGATCTAAATGAAAAAGGTCAATATCAATATCAGTAGCTCTAGCCCAATGTCCATCACAAAGCAGGTTTTCTATTAATTCTCGTAATGCGTTATCAGTATGGGCAAACTGACGAGATGCTGTAGAAAATACTAAATGTTTACGTTGACGACGTTCAGTAGTAACTTGTTTAATTTGTGAAGAAAGTTGTTTATAACGTTCTGTTCGCTGTTCTTCATTGATACGTAGGTCACGACGTAAATAGTGACAATCAATTGCAGCTTGGATTATTTCTTCAGTGGATAAAACAAACTTAAATTGTAGGTTTTTATGTTGTCCAGAAAGTATATGTTCTGCAATACGCTGGGATTGTCTACTAGCACAAATTATTGTAACTATATTGCCATGTCGCTCAACTGGTATTAGGACTTGCTCTTTAGCAAATTTTGGATCAACTAAAGTTAAAATTTCATCGTCAATATTATAGAGCTTAGAGCGGTCAAAGAACATTTCTTGACCCTCAACCATTATTCTTTCTGTTTTATAAATTGAGGCTTCTGGCGAAAGACTAGGAATAGAGAGTTCATCATCATAAGCATTAGGGTCAAACCTTGGTATTAATGGCGCTGGTGCTGGAGGGACATTTGAGTCTTCTACTTGTGTACTAGTATCACGACGTAAGGCAGAAGTTAAGCGATTATAAGCTAAGTTATTAGGTTCGGGTTTATTTTCTGTTTTAGTAGGTTGAGGTGATCGTCGAAATTTATCAAATAAAGCCATGAGATTCTCCTAGTCTATTTAGCTTGCTTAGTAGTTGATTTTTCTTTAATTACATAAGCAGAAAATTTTATAGTGGCGCGTACCATAGTCACCATTGAACCTTGTGCTGCTGCTAACATTTGAGCAGCTTGAGGGTCTAAGTTAGGGTTGGTATTGGCATTTGCAGGGGTTTGGACTGGAAGGACATTAAGAGGAGATTTTTCTAGCTTCATTGTGACTGAACGTACTTGTAATAGACGTTCAAAACGTGAAAACTCTTCAATATAACGCCCAATGCTATCATAGTAACCAACTACATCTATTTGTAGAGGTATTTCAAGCATGGATCCTCGTGGTATAGGGTCACCAGCACTAGTAAAGAAATCAAACTTTAGAGCACGTTCATAAGCTTTTTTAGCCAAGCTTTCTTGAATTTGTGGTAATTCTCTTTGTGTTGGGACTAAAGGAGTAAGAGTACTAAATTGTTTTTCTGCTGATGCTAAGGATTGTTCTAACTGACTAGCATTAGCTTTAATTCTTTCACTTTCATTATTGCTATTTTTTAGCTCATCTAGCTTAACTTGTTGTTTTAGTTGGATTGCAGCTTCAGGCTGAAAATAATACATATTGGAAATTTCATAAGATCCATAAACTATAATTGATGCTGCAAGAATTCCGGCTATTATCCCACTTGCTTTGCTTTCTTTTTCTCTAGCCATTTTATTACCTCTTTCTATTTGTTTTTTTCTGTTATTGTGTTAGGTAGTGAAAAAGTGTTAATAGGTATTTCACCTATGTATCTACAATTAATTTCATAGTTACCAATATTAGTTTTGTCATCATAGGTTGGAACAACATCAGCAAATAAATCTATACTGACTCCTAATTTTTTAGCAAAATCAAATACAGCTAAACGGTCAGGAGCATAACCTTTAATTTTGACATTTCTGTCTTGAACAATAAGCTCATTAAAAACTATTCCTTTAGGCATACGTAAATCAATTTCTTTTAATACTGTTCTAACTGTTAATTGTTCTTTGCTAATTTCGCTGATTATAGTGGAGCGTTCTTTAATGGCTTTAATTTTGCCATTGTATTCATCATACTTAGCACGAATATCTACTAGTTGAGCCGCCCTAGATTCTTCTTTAGCCATTTCTTGAGATAGTCTATTATTTTCTTGATAATTATAGTAAAAACGATAGCTAAATATCCCTACTGCAAGAATAACACCAAAAGCAAGGATTTGAGCTTGTTCTAAAAGTAAAGGGACAGTCTTTTTAACAGCAGACTTTATTGTTGAAGATATTATAGTAGTAACGGTTTGTTCTACTTCTATAAGCCTTTCCATTGGCAGTTCATTAAATAATTCTATTTCTGTATTAGCTAAATTAAGGCCAACACGTTCTAGTAACATTCCAGCACAACCAATAGCGACGGCTAGTTGATGGCCTTCAGCTTGTGCTTCTTTACGTCGTATACCTAAATTACGGCCAAGTTCAAATGCACCATTTCGATAAGGTGATATTAATTCTACTTGGTCAGCAAAATTACGCATTTTCTTAACATCTTCTGCCTGACAATCACCAGCTAATAAAATTAGGTTATATTGTGAAGCAGAAAGCTTTTCATTTGCATTTTGTAGTAAAGCAGAAATTTCTAAATAGGCTTCTTCTCTATCTTCAGACTTTAACTCTACAGATGCTTCCCAAACAGGAATTTCTGTTTGTGCTACTAGTACAGAAACAAAGCTTCCTGCCCAATGTACTATTGCTGTACGGACTTCAGGCTGTGGTCGATAGCTACGTAGATAAACATAAAATAGTGCTACCATAGATTGAGTAATTGAAACTTCAGGAATACCTGGAAATGTATCTCTTACACTTTTTAAGACTTCTTCTGCCATATCTTTATGAATAGCAGCAAGAATTGAGCTATGAGAAATTTTTAAGAAATCAGAATGTTGTGTTTCTACTGAAAGTCCACGCTTACGTTTTTCCATTTCCAAGTTAAACCCTGTTAGGTCTGGAACAGCAAAACAAAGTGTATGAGCATCACTAAGAGCAACTGTAATTGCTTCTGGTTTATGGTTTTGTAGAAAGTCAGTATTGCCATTATCTTGCTCTGAATAATAAGCCCAGCCTTCTAAAGAAAAACGCTCACCATCACTAGCAATTAATACAGCTTTGGTAAATAAATCATTACTTAAGTCAATCGCTATAATTGAGCGGGATTTACCGAAAAAATTAACCATAAAATAAGTCCTTACTTATACTAATAAAATAAAAATGATTGGGGTTGATTTTGATTGTAAAATATGTGAAAGAAATAACTATGCCAGAGCAAAAAGGCCAGGAATAAGCTTTTAGTAATAAGAGCAAATATAGCATTTTGAATAAGTTAGCAGCGTTAATTAAATTTAATATAAAATCTTTATATTTTAAATTCTGCCAAAAATGGCAGGATTGAAATTGTCAAAACTGGCAAACATGCCAAAAGTGACAGACTCGGTATTTTATATCATAGTGTTAAAGAGTAAAATAGGTTACTTAGCAGACTTATAAGAATAGAAATTAAAAATAAGAAAATATAGTTAGTCTATTCTCACCTGTTAACTATTTAATAAGACCTCTGTTAATATAAGTCGTAATTTTTTTTAATTTTTATACATATTTTTTTTAAAATTAATAATTTTTTAATGGGTAAAATCAAAGTAATAGATTCATAGAGAAAAACAGCTAAAGTTAATAACATATAAAACTCCTAAATGATAAAATTTGTTGCCAATAGCATATAGTTTAGTAAGTCTTATTCAGAGTGTTTACTAGATCAAATTATAGGTTGGTGATAATAAAGGGAAGTAACTTATGGGGGATGCTGTATTTAATAATCAAAAATCAGAGGATGTTACAGAATTACTTAATAAATGGACTACAGGAGATGAAGAGGCACATTCCAAACTAGTGAATTTGGTTTATCAAGAATTACATTCACGTGCAGCTAATTATTTACGCTATGAACGCCGAGATCATACTTTACAACCTACAGCTTTAGTTAATGAAATTTACTTAAAACTAATTAATCAAAAAGATATTTCTTGGCAAAACCGTGCCCAATTCTATGGTGTAGTAGCTCAAATGATGCGACGTGTATTAGTTGATCATGCTCGTAGTCGTACTGCTGATAAGCGTGGTGGCGATATGATAAAAGTTTCTCTTGATGAAGTAGCTAATTTGTCTGAGCAACAAGGAGTTGATTTAATGGTTTTAGATGATGCACTTAATCGACTTGCTCAGCTAGATTTACGCCAAAGTCAAATAGTAGAGCTAAGGTTTTTTGGTGGCCTCTCTGTAGAAGAAACTGCAAAAGCTCTAGATATTGCTGCTATTACAGTAATGAGAGAATGGCGAATTGCTAAAATGTGGCTCTATAATGAGTTAAAGAAAAGCGTTTAACTTAAATACACTTAAGATATTATTAGAAATAAAAATATAGGCAGACTAAAATGTCTGCCTTTTTAGCTTAAAAAAGAATAAAAAATTTGACTTTTCGCCTTCATTTCGCTACACTGCCTTAACTGCTAAGGAGTTTTTTTGATGAAAAAGAACATTTCAGAATCAGGATTAATGACAAAAAGTGTTTTAACAGAGGAAGAAAGTTTTGAAAAATCTCTACGTCCACAAAAATTACGGGAATATATTGGACAACAAAGAGTTACAGAAAACTTAGAGATTTTTATTAAAGCTGCTTGTAGACGTGGTGAATCTCTAGATCATGTTTTATTACATGGCCCACCAGGATTAGGAAAAACTACATTAGCAACCATTGTTGCTAATGAAATGAATGTACAAGTTAAGTCTACATCTGGGCCAGTAATTGAAAAATCAGGTGATTTAGTTGCAATTCTAACCAACCTACAAGAAGGTGATGTTTTATTTATTGATGAGATTCATCGTCTTAGCCCAGCAGTAGAAGAAATTCTTTATCCAGCAATGGAAGATTTCCAACTAGATATTATCATTGGACAAGGCCCTTCAGCCCGCTCTATAAAAATAGACTTACCTCGTTTTACTTTAGTTGGAGCAACTACCCGTGCTGGACTAGTTACAGCACCTCTTAGAGGTCGTTTTGGTATTAATATGCATTTAGATTTTTATACTGAAGATGACCTTTGTAATATTATTGAACGCTCAGCAGGAATTGTTAATGCTACTATTGAAACTGAAGGAGCAAGGGAAATCGCTAGACGTGCTCGAGGTACTCCACGTATTGCTAATCGTTTATTAAGACGTGTAAGAGATGTGGCAGAAGTTATTTATCAAGGAGTTATTACACTTCCTGTTGCTAAAGATGCCCTTAATCGTATGGAAGTAGACCAATTTGGACTTGATGAAGTAGACCGTAAATATTTATCTATTGTAATAGATAAATTTAGTGGCGGGCCAGTTGGTATTAGCACTTTAGCTGCAGCAATTAACGAGGAAAAAGATGCTATTGAAGAAATGATAGAACCTTATTTAATGCAAATAGGTTTTATTAATCGTACTCCTAGGGGTCGTACTGCAACCCCAGCCGCCTATCTTCATATGGGGTTTGATCAACCTTTTTTACTAGATGATACTCAAGGACGGTTACCCTATTAAATTATATTAAATTATTTTTGATTATCTAAAGGATTATCCTTAAGTGACATGATATAGCTATGAGGTTGTAACATATTGGCTAAACTATGGATTTCTTCTTCACTCATTTCATTTGCAACTAATACTACTCCAGAACCCTGTTGTCTTACGCTTAGGCTTTTTTCTTTAGACAATTGTTCAGAAATAATTTTTATAGCTTCTTTACTACGAGGGCTATTTTGTTGACCAAGGATTATATTAATACTATAAACTTCTGTTGAAGGGGTATGTTTTACTGAAAGTCCTAAATGAGTTAATAGTTTAAGAATTTCTCCATCAAACAAAAAAGTCCGATAATTAGTAGAAGAATTAGCAATACGTAGTACAGCACGTTCTAATAAATCTTTCTCTGTTGGGTCATAAGTACGTTTACCTTCAAAATAATCAAACATGATCCCTTTAGCCCAATGAGTCAACTCAATAGCCGTACACTTACGATTTAGTCTATCTTGTAATTTTTTAGTGATATGTTCTTTAGTAATCATAACTATCAGCACGTGTTTAGCAGGTATTCAGTGACAGGTTAAAGCTTCCTGTCACTGAAATCAACTATATTAAGGAGTTTTTAAAACTTTTCTGCTACAGTTTTAGCTTGCAAAAATAACATTAAATAATCACGACCACCTGCTTTTGAATCTGTACCAGACATATTAAACCCACCAAATGGGTGAACATCAACCAAAGCACCAGTGCATTTACGGTTTATATAAAGATTTCCAACATGAAAATCACGGCGAGCACGTTCTAAGTGTTCACGATTTTTTGAATAAACTGCTCCTGTTAAACCATATTCAGTATTATTAGCAATATCTAATGCATGATTAAAATTATCTGCTTTAATTACTGCTAATACTGGGCCAAAAATTTCTTCCTGAGCAATACGTGCTTTTGCATCTACTCCAGCAACTACAGTTGGTTTAATAAAATAGCCATCACCGGCTTCTGGCATTGCTTCACCACCAGCAACTACAGTCCCTTCGGTTTTGCCTATTGCTACATATTCCATAATAGAATCAAATGCTGATTTACTTGCTACAGGCCCCATAAAATTACTAACATCTGTAGTTGGGCCAACACGTAAAGCCTTAGTTTTTTGAGTTACTTTTTCTAATACTTGTTCATAAACATCTTCAACTATTACTGCTCTAGAACAAGCAGAACATTTTTGACCAGAAAAACCAAAGGCTGCTGAGACAATACCACTAGCAGCATCTTCTAGGTCTGCTGAGGAATCAACTACAATAGTATCTTTACCACCCATCTCTGCTACTACACGTTTAATCCAAATTTGCCCAGGTGCAGTTTTAGAAGCTAGTTCATTGATATGTAGCCCAATTTCCCGTGAACCTGTAAAGGTGATAAAACGAGTTTTTGGATGGCTAACTAAATAGTCACCAATTTTGCCTCCACTACCAGGTAAAAAGTTAACCACTCCAGGAGGTAAGGAAATAGACTCTAATAGCTCCATAAATTTTGCACCAATTATTGGTGTGTCACTTGAGGGTTTAAGCACAATGGTGTTTCCTGCTGCAACTGCTGCCATAGTCATTCCTACCATAATTGCTAAAGGAAAATTCCAAGGGGGAATTACTACACCTGTTCCTAAAGGAATATAAAACATTTGGTTAAATTCCTCTAAAGGTGAAGGAGTAAGTTCTTGAGGCTTAGCATAACGGATAGCTTCACGGGCATAAAAATCCATAAAGTCAATGGCTTCTGCTGTATCAGCATCAGCCTCAGCCCAGGATTTACCTACTTCATAGACCATCCAAGCAGAAAATTCATTTTTACGACGACGCATTTCTGCTGTAGCAGAAAATAAGTAACGTGCTCGGTCTTCAGCCGAAACGCGCTTCCAGCTTTCAAAAGCTTTATTTGCTTCTTCAATTGCACGATTAGCTAATGCTTGATCAGCTTTATGAACTTTGCCAATAACCTCTGATTTTTCACTAGGGTTTATAGAGGTAAGTAGATCACCAGTTTCTATTTTTTCTCCCCCAATTACACAAGGGTAGGTTTTACCTAGCTGAGATTTCACATAATCTAAAGACTTCTGGAAATTATGGACGGTATTTTCATCAGTAAAATCTAAATAAGTTTCATTACAAAAAGGAGGTAGCTGCATATAATTATTCCTCAAACTAAATGTTAGGATAGCCCTATGGCAATAAAAGTAACGTCTTAGCGCAGATTAACCTATGGCGTCAATAGATGTCAGCTAAAGAACAGCTAAAGAACAGCTAAGGAGTAGCTAAAGAGTAATTAAAGAGTAGAAAATAACTTCTCAATTGAGCAAGTTTCTGTTAGTTTATATCACAAATCCACATTTTTAAGAGGTATTTCAATTCATGAAAAAACTATTGACCAAAATCTTTTTGGCAATGAGTCTATGTGGTTTCTTAATGGGTAATACAGTATATTTGAACGCTAATACTCAACAAGCAGAATTAGTTGGTCAAGCTGCTGCTGCTTTTAAGCTTCCTTCCCATCTTGGTACAGATATAAGCTTAGAGCAATACTTAGGAAAGAAAAACGTAGTCCTTGCCTTTTATCCAAAAAATTTTACAGGTGGCTGAGAATTTGAGTTAAAGAGCTTCCAAGCGGCACTTAAACGCTATGAAGAAGCCAATGTCCAGGTTCTGGCCATCAGTAAAGATCCTATCGACTCCCACAAAGAATTTGCTAAACATTGTGGCGCTACCTACCCCCTATTAAGTGATACAGAAGGAAAAATGGCTGCATCTTATGGCGCCTTTAAACCAGGTGGTAGTTATTTCCCACGCCGAACAATTATCATCGATAAACAGGGTAAAGTTCGTTATGCCCAAGATGGTATGCCTAATCACGATAATTTACTAAAAGTAATTTCAGAATTTAAATAAAATAAACTAACTAACTAGCTAGCAATTAAAGGCTACTGCTTTTCTATTGCTAGCTAGTTTATTTTTATTTAAATAGAAAAATTAGTTGATTACCAAAAATCTTCGTCATCATCGTCATAGTGATTGCTATAGCGGCTACGATAACAGGTTTCACAAGTAGGGTAGCTATATAATGGGCCTAAAGGCTTACCACATTGTTGACAAAGCCGCCGCAAGCCTTTTTTACGCAGACTACGTTCAATAAACTGATTTACTATCAAACGTTGCTCATCACAAGCCTCTAGATCAGGAAAATTACTTGGAAAACGATAGGATAACCAAGCATAGCCAGTAAGTATTTTTGTTAGACGTTCGGCTTCTTCTAACTCGTTATGACTTTGAGCTACACTGTTAATACTAGTATATTTTCGTGGTAGGCTGGTAAGTTGAGCTATTTGGCCACGTTGATAGCTATTAAGCCAAGCTTGCCAATATTTAATAATTTCGCTATCACGAATATCTACAGGGGCACAAGAAAAAACTAGTCTATCTGAAAGTACCATATGAGAATAATTATCAGTTTTTTCTGCTAGGCTAATTACAGCTTCCATTCGAGCAGAACAAAGCAAGGGAGATTTAACTAGCATTTTATCTCGGAAAAACTTAAGTATTTTAGATAGTGTGTTAGTTTCTAAGACTTTGGCAATTTGTTCTACTAAAGCAATACCAGGCATAACTTGGCAAGGAGCAATTTGGCTAGCAATAGGACGTTTAAGACTTTCAGCTACTAGTTTTAAGCTCCATTGATTAAATGCTCCAATAAAAGCTTTTTCATATAAACCATAACGACCTGCACGGCCAGCAATTTGACGGATTTCTTCGCTATGTAATTCTCTATGTTCTTGACCGTCCCATTTTTCTGTTGTCCAAAAAATTAGGGTTTTAATAGGTAGATTTAGCCCCATTCCAATAGCATCAGTAGCAACAACAACATCTGATTCACCAGTACGAAAGCGTCTAGCCTCTTCTCTACGGACTTCTGGAGAAAGATTCCCATAAATTACAGATACACTTTTTCCTATAGATTCTAGTTGACCTTTTAAGCCAAGCACATCTCGACGAGAGAATGCTATTACTGCTGAGGCTGGTTCTATTTCATTTAATTTAGCTGGTTTAGAGAGAGTTTGCATTTCTGTAAACCGCTCACACTCAATAATTTCTAAAGGTTCTTCTAAATGTTCAGCAATTTTTTCTAGCATTTTTATACAGCTAGGCGCACCAGTTAAGACTACATGTTTTGCTGGTACACCAAAAATTGCAGTAGTCCAAGCCCAGCCACGGTCTTTATCAAAAAGCATTTGAGCTTCATCTATTACTGCTACATCTACAGGGAGGGAAGTGTCTAACATTTCAATAGTAGCGGCTAAATGAGTGGCTTGTGGACGTAGGTCGCGTTCTTCTCCAGTTAAAAAGCTGGCTAGACAACCGCGTTTTAACAATTCTTCTTGACCTTCTAAAGCAAGTAATCTTAAAGGTGCTAAATAACAGCCTGTTTTGGCTTTGGCTAATATATTTAGTGCTTGATAGGTTTTACCGCTATTAGTTGGCCCAACAAGTAAAGTAAGCCGCCGTGACATACTTCTAGCTAATTGAAAATGCTCTGAATAACTACCAATACGAGTTATTCTTTCAGCTTCTTTAGCTTGTAATAGGCTTTTAGCTTGTTGATAGACACGGGCTTTTATTTCAGTAATTTGCTCTAAGAGTTTTTTTATTGAGACCGTTTTTTTATTACTACTAACTTTATTAAATAATTTAGCAAGACTTGATACTAAGGCATTTTGGTCAAAATAAGGTTTTAACTCGGCACTTGGGTCTTCTATTTCCAACTTATTTAATTCTGTAAGCTCTTGATGTAGTTGTGCTAAACAATTTGTTTGAACATGTGAAAATACTTTATCAGCATAATCTTGAGGATTATCTTGATAAAGTGGAATAGTAATTCTTTCTTGCTTAGGTAGTTCTAGAGGTAATTTAAGTGAAAGATTACGACCACCTAAAGTAAATTTATGAGAGGTTTTAACCGCCTTAATTGCTAGACTATGTTTACTAAAATCCACTGTTAAGCCTTGTTGTGATAAGTATTTGGTAACAGCAGACTTCCATTTATGTTTTAATTCTCCAAGTAAACCTTGTAGATAATTTTCTATTCTAGTATCAGGTAAATGTAGTTTTTGAGTAAGACCAAGAACTTGAATAAGGTCTAGGACTTCTGTTTGTAGGTTTGTTATTTGATTATGTGTTTGTAGAATCCAAATTTCAGTTTGTTCTTTTATCCAATTTTGTACTGGCTCAAATTCTTGTTTAAGAATATGTGTTTTGATTGTTTCTGGAATTGAGAGCGAAAAAGTTGACATTCCAAGGCTATTTTCAAAAACTCTAGCACTTTCAATTACTATTTGATAAGAAGATGTTTTAACTTGAAAAGTAACACCTGATTGGTTAGCAACAGCTAGTTGAGCTAAATGCTCAAAAACAAAGCTTTCTATATCTTGAGAAAGATTTTTAATAGATGAGTCATTTAGTTTTGAATAAATTTTCTCTAAGTTTAATGTTGGGATGTCTAAATAACGGTTAAGTAATTTTTTAACTGCTATAGCTTTTTTCTCTTTTGATGCTTCTTGACGAGCATCTTTAGTTTTTTGTAGCTCAGCAATACGATCAAAGATAGTAATTAGGTCATTATATAAAACCCATTGCCCTGGAGTAGTAGCACCTCCTCCAGGGGCTTCACGTAAGCAAATATAACCTAATTGCCAGGCTTGTTCTGAACTAATACGGGGTTTATCAATTTCTTGAGCTATTTTAGAAAGACTTGTAGTGTATTGAGAAAGGAGTAATTTTTTTTTCCAAGGTTCAATTAAACCACGTAAGAAATTAATAGTTTCTTTCCGTCTTTCTATATCTAGAGGCGAAAAAGGAGGCTCTTGTTCTAAGGAGCTAAGCGCTTCTTTAGTATCTTTCATTAAATCGTTATTAATAGCTAGCATCAACAATACCTTTACACTAACTTAAATCAGCAGGATATTTTAACTTTTATCTATTTAGCCAACCTGTTTAAGAATCCTACTACTCTATTTTTTATAAATCAACTTTAGTTATTGCCACAAATAAAGTTAACTTATTGGCTTTTATTATTTTGATGATTACGTACTTGTGCTACTCTAGGTTTTAGAAAAGTTTAATTAGGAAGTTTCTATAGCTTTATTTAAATGATCAAAAATAATGTTATTTACTTTGCTCATGGGATGGAAAGTGGCCCTTGGGGAACAAAAATCAAAGCATTAGCAAAAGTAGCAGAGCGCTTAGGGTTTGATGTGGAAAGCCCAGATTACACTAGCACAATGGACGCTGATGAGCGTGTAGACA
>Ga0075163_10001595_pt1 | contig 30634 bp, 22 predicted proteins | sample JI1023141ADNA_FD_71478 | JGI IMG/M metagenome (GOLD analysis project Ga0075163, IMG submission 71478) | Wastewater effluent complex algal communities from Wisconsin, to seasonally profile nutrient transformation and Carbon sequestration -... | ecosystem: Engineered > WWTP > Effluent > Algae...
GCGCTGACGCTCGTGTAGCAGCGCTGACGTCGACCATATTCCGGATCCACCTCACCCCCGGCCCCTCTCCCTGAAGGGAGAGGGGAGGCCAGAAACAGAGGCGCAGAGCCGGGTGGCGGGGGGGCTTCGCAGCGGAGGCGGGCGTACGTGGACGCCGCCTTCCGTAGGCGCAGCTCAATGCGGCGTTTGATGCTGTCGCCCGAGCGGCTCCCGCCTCGAAACTCACCTTGAAGCACTTGGTTGCCGCTACCTACCCGCATCACAGGCGGCTCGCGTAGCGCGCTCTCCGCGCGATGCCCCCGCCGCCCGCGTTCCGTGCGATGCGAGGTCAGTCGGCTTCGGTGAGCGGAGCGAGTGTGAGGAGGAGCTCGCTCTGGGCGACGGCGTCGAGATCGCCGAGGCGCGCGATGCCGTGGACCCGGACGGAGGCGAGGGTCTGCTCACCGCTGTGGGAGATGTCGGCCCGGGAGAGCCCGGGGTTCAGCGAGAGCGAGACGGTGGGGCCGAAGGGGAGCCGCTGCGACAGGCTGTGGAGCACGCTGTCGGCGCTGGCGTCGCGGAATCCTTGCCGCAAGAGCTTGGCGACGCGGTGCCAGGGGACGCGGGTTCCTTCGAGCGACGCGAGCTGCGTGCCCTCGCGATCGCCGGGGTCGAGTGCGAGGACCGGCCGACCGAGCTGGGGGAACGGCTGTACGATGCGGTAGTCGGAGAATCGCTCGGACCAGCGGAGGCGGTCGTTCTCCGAGAGGTGCGCGGGGTGTGCGAGGCGAAGGCGCGACGCGGCGCCGGAGGGGAGGGTGAAGGCGGCATCGTCGAGATCGGCGAACGAGCGATCCTCGGCGCCGCGAAACGCTGCGCCGTCGACCGACCACACCAGGCGCCGTGCCAGGTGCATCAGCAAGGGGTGGCCGACGATATATGTGCAGAACGCATCGATGGTCCACGCGCGCTGCGTGATCAGGGCGCGCTCCAGGCGCGCGATCTGCGACTCGGCCACTCGCGATTCCATCGGGAAAAATCGACGTGTGCGCGCACCTCGGTCCAGATCTCGGCGGCCGAGGGCAGCACCTCTGGGCGGGCCAGGCCATTGCTTCGCGTGGGGGTGCGTAGCGCGAGCAGATCGGCGTCGAGGACCATGCGGGCGATTCTACGGCGGCCGAGGGGTTGCGCGCATCGGCCACGAGCGCTAGCTTTCCGGAGCGCCGGATCGACCGGCGCCATCATGCGCTGACCTTTCGTTTCCCAGCTCTGGTTCCGAGCCCGCACCCCTTCACGACGAAGCGGCGGCAGGGCTCGTCGATACGACTGCGAAGACGAAAGAGGTAGCAAATGACCGTGCTCGAAGCGCATGGCGTGGGCGTCGCGTGGGCGGCGTCCATGCCGGTGGTGAAGGACGTTTCGTTCGTGCTCGAACCCGGCTTTTACGGGTTGGTGGGCGCGAACGGAGCGGGAAAGACGACGCTCCTGCGGGTGCTGGCGGGCGAGCTCCGCCCGCACGAGGGATCGGTGCGCGTGCGTCCCGAATATGCGGGTATTGTGCACTGTCCCCAGGAGGTGGACGAGCCGACCGCGGACGTCTTCACGCTGGCGGCTGCGCACGATCGCGTAGCCTCCGAGCTCAAGGGGCGCCTGGCGCTCGAGGTCGACGAGCTCGAACGCTGGCCCACGCTCTCGCCGGGGGAACGCAAACGGTGGCAGATCGGCGCTGCGCTCGCGCGAGAGCCGGACGTGCTCTTGCTCGACGAGCCGACCAACCACCTCGACGTCGACGCGCGCGAACGGCTCCTGGGAGCCCTCGGGCGCTTTCGTGGCATCGGCGTCATCGTCTCCCACGATCGCGCGGTGCTCGATCGCCTTCCGCGGGCGACGTTGCGGGTCCACGATGGCAAGGTGACCTTGCACCCGGGGCGATGGTCCGAGGCCAAGGCTTCCTGGGAGGCGGCGCGTCGGGAGCGCGAGGATGCCCACGCGCAGGCCAAGGCGGTGGTGCACGCGACCGCTCGCCGGCTCGACGCCGCGCAGCGCACCCGGGATGCCGCCGCGCGATCGCTCAGCGCCAAGTCGCGCATGAAGAACAAGAACGACCACGATGCGCGCAGCATGGGGCGCAAGGTGGTCGCCGGGTGGGCCGATGCGCGCGCGGGTCGCACCGTGGAGATCGTGCGCGGCGAGCTGGCGCGAGCCCAGGAGCGGGTGCCGGAGATCTCCCGCGACGCCACCCTCGGTGGCAAGGTCTTCGCCGCCTACGCGCGAGCACCACAGGCGGTGTTGTTCCACCTGTCGACGCCCGCGCTATGCGCCGGGGAGCACGTCGTCTTGCGCGACGTACGCGTCAACATCGGTCGCGAGGAGCGGGTGCGCATCGCCGGCCCCAACGGAGCCGGCAAGACCACGTTGCTCTCGGCGCTGGTTCATGCGAACCGGCGCACCGAGCGCATCCTGTGGCTTCCGCAGGAGCTTCCGACGACAGGAGTCGCGCGCCTGGTCGACGAGCTGCGCGCGTCGACCGACGAGGAGCGCGGTCGCGTGCTCTCGGTGTTCAGCGCGCTGGGGAGCGATCCCGAACGCATCCTCCAGCGCCGCAGCGCCGATGCGGCTGCCCTTTCGCCGGGCGAGGCGCGCAAGCTGGCGCTGGCCTCGGGGCTCGGGCGACACGCCTGGGCGCTCGTGCTCGACGAACCGACCAATCACCTGGATCTACCCACCATCGAGCGGCTGGAGCGCGCTCTCGGCGACTACCCCGGGTGCATCCTCCTCGTCACCCACGACGACGCCTTCGCGCAGGCGGTGACCACGCGCACCCTGGCGATTCACGACGGGATCGTCGCCTGATCGCTACTTGACGCCATCCAAGATCACTTGGGCTTGCGGGCGCGGAAGATGTCCATGCCACCGCGTCGATTGCTGGAGAGGTAGATCTCGCAGCCGTCGGCGGAGATGGACGTGGGTACCGAGAGGGAACCCCCGGCGAGCTCCGTTTGCTCCACCGGACCCACGAACGAGCCGCCCACGCTGGCCCGGGTCGACTTGAAGATGCGCATGCCGGTGGCGGCGCCGGTGTAGCTGGCCGAGTAGAGCGTCAGCTCGTCGGGCGAGAGGACCGGGAAGCGGTCCTCGCTCGGGTGGAGCGGCCCCACCAGCGCCGGCGTGCTGTAGCTACCGAGGGTATTGGTGGTGACGAAGATGCGATACGCGCCGTTGCGATTGCTCATGAAATAGAGGCGTTTGCCGTTGGCGTTGAGGAACGGCTGCTCGTCGGTCTTGCCGGCGGTGAAGATGCCAGGGAGCGGCGACGGCGTGGTCCACGCGCCGCCCACGCTGGCGCGCGACGACTGATGAATCTGCCAGACGTTGCCGGGGGTGAAGACCGCGAAGTTGCCGGTGAGGCCGGTGGGGTCGAGGGTCATGTACCCGCTCGCAGGCGCGGTGGGCGGCGTCACCACCAGCGCCAGCTGGAGCTCGACGTTGCCCCAGGCCGCAGTGGTGCTGGCGCGGGTGTAGCGGTAGAGGCGCTTGCCCACCGTGTCTTCGCGCATGAGGAACAGCTCGAGGCCGCTCGGCGAGACGCGCGCGCCCTCCTCGGGTTGCGCGGTGCTCAGCTCGGTGTCGAGCACCGGCGTGCCGAAGGGCTTGGCGAGATCGCAGGCAGGGCCCGCCGCGGCGTCCGGGTTGCTCGCGTCCTGCGTCTGCGCGTCCTTGACGGTGGCGGCATCGTTCACGCCGGCGTCGGCGGTGGGGCCGGGCGTGGTGGGTACCGGCTTCGGCGCCGATCCATCGCTGGTGGGGACAGGCGACGCCGCGTCGGTGGGCGCGGCGTCCTCGGTATCGCCGGCAGAGCAGGCTACGAACGAGGCGGTGACGATTCCGTAGGCTACGAGCTGAAGGTGCTTTCGCATGGTGGTGACTCCTGGGACGTCACTCGCGCAAGCGCCGTGCCCCCCTGGACGCCTGCTGGATGGCGAAAAAGCCCCAGGATTTCGCGGCATACGGGCAATCCTTCGACGGGCGCGCCCGGGTGCGCCCGTTCTCTACTCCACGACGACCCGGTCGGCGCCGCTGCGGCCGAAGGTCTCCGGCGCGTACATCTCCTCGGCCTTGGCCGGCGGCACCACGAAGTTGCCGGGCGTGGTCGCACGTGTAGTGTACACATATTCGTAGGCGCCCGCCCACAAGAGCGAGGTGAAAGCCTCGGCTCGCTCGTCGCGCAGATTGTCGTGCTCGTACCAGGAGCGAGCCCAGTACCAGTCGGAGGTGCGCTTGGTGTCGTCTTGGGGCAGCGGGCCGGTACCGCGCAGGGCCGGATTGAGCGCCTCGAAGGCGGCGGGCATCGGGTCTACCAGGGCCACGTGGTGCCGCTCCGCGGGCGCCACCATGGTCACGCGGACCCGCACCGTGGCGCCGGCCTTCACGTGCCAGGTGCCCTGCGGATCTTGCGATACGTCGGTGGGAGCATCCACCGCCTCGTACCTCCGGGTGACGGAGAATCCGCGCTCGAGCGGAGGGAGCGCCATGTCGGAGGGCGCGTAGCGAAGGCCGAGTCGATAGTACAGGCGCCCCTTGCCCTCCTTCTGTACGACGAGATCGCTCTTGCCCAGCTTCAGGAGCTCGGACATGGGCACCTCGGTGCCCACGCGGTCGGTATCGTGCCCCTTGAAGGCGTGCTCGCTGGCGGTGCGATCGCCCAGCCATACCCGGGCGACGAAGTTGGGCGTGGTCTTCTCGAAGCGCTGGAAGTAGGCGTCGAGCGCCATGAGCACGAAGGCATCGTCCTGAGAGCCTTGCCAATGACCACCCTTGCGGCTGCCGAGGAGGCCGGCGACGATCCGGGGAATGAGCACGTTCCCCGGCTGAGTCTCCACCAGCGCCGCGAGCACCAGCGCGTCGGTGCGGTGATCCGATCCCAGCACCAGGTAGTCGGACTCGCCATAGCTCGTCGTGAAGTGCACGGAGCCGGCGGTCTCCACCGCGCGGTTCTCGAAGTGCTTCGCGATCTCGCTTCCGAGCGGCGTGCCGGCCACGGTGGGTAGCAGCCAGGCCAGCGTCTCGAGCGGCGTCTTCGCCACCCCGCCGGCCTCGTTCACCAGGCCTTCTGCTAGGTCCGCGTGGGGATGGCCCAGGCGCTTCTGCACGAAGAGCGCGAAGGCGCGCAACGTTCGCCGAGCCTCCGGCGCGTAGTAGGCGGGAATGCGATTGTCGATGTTCTGGAGGTAGCCTTCGGCGCGCCCGAGCATCCCGGCGCTCACCGGGTAGCCCTTCTGCTTGGCCATCGAGAGCGCGAACGCGACGTGGACCGAGAGGTAGGGCCATGGGTCGTTGCTCCAGCTTCCGAAGCCGCCGGTGCTGGGGTTCTGTCGCGATTGCAGCGTCGCGAGGTCCTTGGCGACGATGGCGTCGAGCGCAGCGGGCGCCGGGAGCTCGCCCCCGTGGAACGCATCGAGCACCTCGCGCAGCGAGGCGATGGCCAGGATGCGCGAGGCCAGCTGCTCACTGCCGTCGTAGGGCGACCGCGTGAGGTACAGGAGCGCGTCGGAGAGGCCGAACAGCGCCGTTGAGGCGGTGGAGATGTCGAGACCACCGAAGCTCGGCTCGACGCCGCCCGGCAGCGCGACCGCTTGGCCCACCGCGCCCTCGTCGAGGACGCCGTAGCTGGCGAAGGCCTCGGTGGTGCCCGGTGTCCACACCGGAAGGACGACGTCGGCCGCGTCGGCGAAGTCGGCGGTGCCGGTCGCGATCTGGAAGTGCGCCTTGCCCGGGAGGTGGGCCGCGGCGGGCAGTCGCACCTCGACGCGATCGCCGGCGGCCACCTCGAACGCGCGCCCGGTTCGCTCCAGGAGCGTCGCGTTCACGCTCCGCGCCGCCAGTGATACGTGCATGGCGCGGTCGGTTTGGTTCTGCACGATGACCGGCAGCTCGAAGCGATCGCCGTAGTTGAGAAAACGCGGGGGCGATGGCCGCACCGTGAGCGGCTGGCGCGTGGTGATGGTCGACTCCCCGTAGCCGAAGCGGCTCTCCTTGTCCCAGGCCACCACCATGATCCGGAAGCGCGAGGTGCTCTCGGGCATGGTGAGCGGCACCTCCGCGTGGCCCGCCGCGTCGGTCTTCACGCGCGCGGCGAATACCGCGAGCGCATCGAACTTCGATCGCAGCGCGATGGGGCGAGGACGGGGCCGCGCGGTCTGGTCGGGAGTCGCTTCTTCGAGGTTGACCTCGGCGATGGTCACGGCGCCCTTCGCGGGCGCCGCGTCGGCGGTCTTCAGCAGGCCGATCATCCCGAACTCCTGGGCCTCGTCGAACGCGCTTCGATAGCGCCCGTCGCGCTCGCCGTCCATGTCGTCGGGCGACTCTTCGCGGCCCCAGGGTGCGGATGGAGCGTTGGGACCGTCGCCGAAGAACCGCTGCACCTGCTCTCGCGGGGCCAGCGCCACGTAGCTCCGGCTGTCGCGATACGCGCGCGGTTGGCCCACCGGGGTGTAGAAGGTCCGCTTCGCGTCGTCCATGGTGTAGCCGGAGAGCGCCAGCACCGCCTCGTCGACCACGACCACCGCGACCTCGCTCGCGTACGGGCTCCCGGTCGCGTCCTTGGTGTCGACCACCACGGCGTTGGCGCCACCCGGCAGCAGCGCCTTCGCACGCGGCACCGCCACCACCCGGATGTCCTTCTCCTTCGGTGGCACGGACAGCGATATCGATGCCTGCGCGAAGGCGGGCTTCGCGACCAGGGTGGGGTCGACGTCGCCGTGCTCGTCCAGGCGCGGCTGGGTTCCGACGATGCCCAGGCTCACCCGCAGGCCGGGGACGTCGCCGGGAAGGACGGGGAGCGAGAGTGTCTGCGTCCGTTCCGTGAGATGTACACGTATCTCGCGCAGCTCCCGGCCGCCAGTGACCTCGAGCATGCCCTCGGCCGGCGCGAACGGGGCCTTCACCAGGATCTCGGCGGTGTCACCGGGCGCGTACTCGGTCTTGTCGAGCGTCAGCCCGAGCGGTCGCGAGCGAAGCGCTCGATCGACACCGGGGCGATCGCCGCTGGCTGCGCCGGCCCCGCTGGCCCACACCGCGAACCTGGTTCGGCTCTTCTTGCCCTGCTCGTCGACGACGTCGGCCACGATGGTGTACTGCCCTGCTCCCTTGGTGGCGAGGCTGCACGCCTTGGGCGCAGGGGCGCCGGTGGTGGTGACGTCGCAGGTCGCCTCGTCCAGCTGCTTGGTCACCCACTTGCCCCGCACCTCTTCCGCCTCCTCGCGGTAGCTCCGTACGTGCACCTTGCGGCCGGCCACCAGGTTGCCTTCCAGGTCGGAGGCGACCACGTCGAGAGCGATGGCGTCGCCTGCGCGAACGAAGGGCTTGCTTTCGGCGAGGCCCGCGTAGACGCGTGCAGGATGCACCAGCATGGTGGTCTGGGTCGTCCATGCCTGCCCGTTCAAGTCGGTGATCCGGGCCGACGCCGAGAGCGTCATGGGGTAGGGGTCGTCGGTGCCGTCGAAGGCCACCCGCAGTCGATGGGTGCCGCTGGCGTCGGTGCGCCCTTCCCAGGTGGCGCTGGTGGGCTCCTTGCCGCGCAGCGCCCAATCCTCACCCCGGTAGTACCCGCGGCCTTCCTGGCTGTTGCCGAAGTGGTACCCGCTGCGGTTGGGCGGGGTGAAGTGCCCCTCGCTGCGGCTCACCGTCCAGGTCGCCGTGGCGCCCCCCAGGCCGCCGCCTGCGAAGTAGCTGGCGCTCACCCTGGCGACGCCGCTCTCGCCCACGAAGAACGGAGCCCCATCGGTGCTGGCCGCGACCTCGTATTCCGGCCTTCGAAACTCCTGCACCTCGAAGCCTTCGCTCCCGCTGAAGCCCGGGCCGTCGAAGGTGACGCTGGCGGAGCCCAGGTTCACGTTGCTCTTCAGCGGGAAAGAGACGAACAGCCCTCCGGCGTCGTCCACCGTGGTGGTGCCCTTGGCGATCTCCGCGGCGCGCGCGTCGGCGGCCTTCCAGTGGATCGTCTTCCCCAGGAGCTCCTTCGGCAGGCCGACGTCGCCACCGCGCTGGAGCCCTACCCGACGGACGATGCCCTTGACGCGCACCGTCTCGCCCGGTTTGTAGATCTGCCGATCGTCGAAGGCGAAGAGTCGAAGCGTCTCTCCCGGGGCCCCGGCGTTGCCGATGAGCCCCGGCACGAAGGTCGACTCGCCGCCTCGGGAGGCCACCAGCAGGCCGCCGTGTCGTTGCCCGGACGTCGGATCGGGATACGGCCCGAGCGGCCCCGCGATGCGCGCAATGCCGTCTTTGCCACTGGTGGCGCTGATGGCGCTGATGGTGCCGAGCACCGCGAAGGTCACGCCCTCGAGCGGCTCGGCGTGGTCGAGCCCGGTGGCGAGGAGCGAGAGCGACCCATCGCGACCCTCCCGGGCGCTCACCCCAATGTGTGTAAATTGCATCCACTTACGAATCCACTGCTTCGCTTCCCGATCCTTCGTCGGCCTCGTGGTCTCCACCACCGCGACGACGTGACCGAGACCGTTCGACAACGCCGGCGCGAGGTCGATGCTGGTGAGGGTGGTGTCGTCCAGCTTGGCGTCGAGCTTCACTTCAGCGTCGGAGATCAGCCGGCCGGGAGGCGCGACCGTCTCTTGCTTCTCGTCCCACTTCGCACGGAACGTCAGGTAGGCGGCCCAGTCTTCCGGGCGAACCTGGTACAGGCGTACCCGTACCGCACGCTCGTTGGTGGAGAGCACCGAGAGACGCGGTCCGGAACCCGGGTCGGCCACGGTCATCGGCTGGTCCTCGGCGAAGAGCCGAGGCTCGTACGGCAGCACCGTGAGCTCGCGCACGTGCGCCGCCGCGGAGGTTTGCCCGAAGATGTCGGGAACCCCCTTGGCCACCGTCACCTTGTACTGGGTATTGGCCTTCCACCGGGCTTGCACCCGTATGCCGGAGTACGCGACGGAAGCGTTCAGGCCCTCGACCGCCGGGGTCACCGTGACCAGGCTCTTGTCGAAGAGCTCCCGGTCGATGCGGTTGGTGAACTCGATCTCGAAGACCGAGCTCGCGTTGCAGGTGCCGTAACAGGTGCCCGCCCGTGCCTCCATGGGTCCGTAGGTATCGAAGGACCAGCTCTGCGCCTCGGTGGTCCTCAGGGTGCCCTCCGACGACGGCGTGCCCACCGGCAGGGTCACCGTGACGTGGGCCGCGGGCGCGATACGCTCCTTCGCCTTGAAGACGAGGGTCCGGCCCTTGCCCTTCTTTTCCAGGTCGGCGAGGCGCTCCGGGAGGTCGTCCTCGGCGGCAATCTCGGCGGCGGTGGCGGCCCGCGCGGGAACGCGGCTACCGTTCGCGCGGATGTCCACCAAGGGCAATACCGCGGCGGCATCCATGCGCTGATCCAGCTCGGCGACGAACACCGGGTCGGTGGTCACGCTGGTGCCCTCGGGCGACTGCGACACGAGCTTCGGCGGCATGGTCGAGAACGTGAAACGCTCCGCGGCCTGCAGGACCGAGCCCGCGAGGCTCTTGGTGCCAGCGGGCACCACCACGGTGTACGTGGTGGCCTTGGGAAACTCCTTCTCCGGCTGGAACACCAGGGTCTGCGTTCCGAGCCAGCGAAAGGTTCCCTTGGGCTCGGGCGTGAGCTCGATCGGGGGCGCGGTGGCGGCGAGCGCGCGCACGGTGGCGAGCTCCACCATCGGCTCGCTGAAGGTCACCGAGAGGTTCGGCGCCATCGAGATGCTCCCCTCCGGCGCCTTGCGTGTGACGGTGAGCTTGCCCGCCACCACCGCTGGCTTCGGCGCGGAGCTGGGCTTCGGTGGGAACGGCTCGTCGACCGTGCGGCCCGGTCGCGGAACGGGCGCCGACGCGCTGCGAAGTGCGAAGGAAACGGCACCCTCGCTGGTGCTCGCGAGCTTCGGCAGACGACCCAGGAGCTCCTCGGTGGCCTCCGCCGTCATCGGCTCGCCTTTCACCGTCGTCCGCGCCGCCGGCTTCTCTGCCTCGGCGTCGCTCAGGCGAAACCCCAGACGTGGGCGGGGCGCCTTGGCCACCGGCGCGCCTGCGTCCACCGGCGCGCTCTTGCTGCCGCATCCGTTGAAGAGCGCGATCCCCAGCGCCAGCATCGCCATTCCGGTGCGGTTCATGTTTGCCATCCTCAGGTTCGAACGATTGTGGCAGCGGTAGTTCCCGAATGCGCGAACTTTCCCCGGTTTCGGCATCGCGGCGCGCCGCGCGCGCGCTCCGTCGCTCCTTCGGGTGACGCACCGATCGAACCTGGGGATTCCCCGGTACTCGAACGAGGACGTGCGTTCGGGTGACGTGCAAGTTTCGAATCGCCGGGCCAATCTCACGTCGAACCAAACTCGAAGTTGCACCGCCCGCTCCGTACCGGACGACGGGCGTAACCACGTTCGAAGGAGAGCAAACATGAAGACCCGAAACACGCAGATGCCTGCTGTCGTGAGCCATGCCCCGCGGAACGTCGTGAGGCTCGGCAGGCTTTCGGCGCGCCTCGTTCCGCTCCTGGTGCTCGCGCCGCTGTTCTCCGGAACCGCAGCGCGCGCCGATATCGCGCCCGGTACCGACGTATCTTCGGCGCAGCTCCTGGAGACCGAAACCGATCGCTGCGGGGGGCATGGTGTGCGCGTCACCAGCGGAAAGCTCCTCTCCGGACCCGCCGTGCTCACCAATACCAGCGACGTATCGGTATTCGCTGTTTCGTCGCCGGATATCCAGTGGAACTGCGAAGACGGTAGCGACAAGAGCAAGGAGCGCACGAAGTGCCCAGCGCAAACCAACGTGGTCAAGGTGCGTCGGGGAAAGGACCGCCTCCTCACCACCCAGTGTCTCAACTACACGCCGCCAGCGCCTCCGTCGTCGGGTGGCGGTTCGAGCGGTCCCGACCTCTCGAACGCGAAGCTGCTGAGCACCGAGACCGACCGCTGCGGTCGACGCGGCGTGCGGATCACCGTGGGAACCAAGCTCGCGGGTCCAGACGTCATCCTCGAAGGCTCGAGCGCCGAGGCGGTATTCGGCGTCACTTCGCCGGAGATTCACTGGACCTGCGAAGAAGGCAGCTCCACCAGCTCCGAGCGAACCCGTTGCCCGGATGGCACCAACCTGATCAAGATGCACCGCGGCGCCGATCGCCTGGTGGCCACGAAATGCATGAAGCTACCGGCCAAAGAAGTGGAGGCGACGATTGCCGACTTCCGCGCCAAGAAGGGTTTCTCCTTCGTGAACAGCAGCAAGTTCCAAGACATGGTGGGTGGGTACACCTTCGACGACCTCACCGAGCTCTTCGGGAAGTGCGAAACCCACATGTTCGGCTGCTCGATTCCCGATCCGTTGGCTGTGGCGTACCAGGGTATCATCAACGCCGCGCTGCAGACCGGGCAATGCTTCGGATTCTCGCTGAGCAGCATGCGCTTCGGAAATGGGCAGATGCCACTCTCGTTCTTCCCCTCGTACGACGGATCCAACGAGGACAAGAACGTCTCGCCCACCGACGTGTGGCATCTCACCGGAAAGTCGTTCACCGACGGAAAGAACGTCTCGCCCAAGCTCTCGCACTACATCCATCTGCAGCACATGCTGCAGCTCAGCTCCGAGTCGTTGCACTCCTTCGTGGGCGATTTCTTCTCGATGAAGACGCCGGCCGGGCTGAAGGCCAGCGCGCTGGCGGCGGCACGCAACGGCGGTGGCATCGTGAGCGTGCACTCGGGTACGAGTGGGCACGCCATGGCGGTGTACGACGTCAAGGACCTGGGCGGCGGCTCCTATGGCATCGAGACCTACAACCCGAACCACCCGTTCACCACCGGCGAGAGCTCCGATGCCACCGCGCACGCGAACAAGCTCCTGGAGAGTCGCATCACCGTGACCCCCAACGGGCGCTTCAAGCTGGGCACCGGCGCCAAGTACGAAGGCCCGATGACCAGCATCGCCATCCTCCCCTACAGCATCTACACGTCACAGCAGCACTTGCCGACGTCGCTCCAGGGGCTCGGCAACTTCATCTTCGGCGGCGTCATCGTCGACCAACCGCGCTTCGCGCGGGTGAGCCAGGTGACCGATGCTCAAGGCCACACGCTTCTCAATGCCGACGGCTCCCTGAACATGGACCCGCGCACGCGCATCCCCGGCTCCTTGCCCATCGTCCCGGTGGGAGGCGCCCGCGACGGCGCGCAGCTGTTCGCGCTGGACGGGAAGGGGACGTACACCCACACCATCGACGGCGGCATGCAGGGGAGCTACGACGCGCGCTTCGTCGGCCGCGGCTACTCGGTCGAGCTGGTCGACGTCCCCACCAGCGGCGGCGACAAGGACACCCTCACTCTCGACGGCAAGTCGGCCGGATTCGAGCTCAAGACGTCTTCGGCGCAGAAGCGCTTCCGCGCGAAGCTCCAGGCCAAGGCCGGTGACGGCTCGGTGCGCGTGGTGACCATGCAGGGGCTAGGCTTCAAGGACGCGCCGGTGCGCGTGACCTTCGACGGCGGCCGGGACGTGATCACCTACACCCATGCGGGCGGTCCGGCGACGCTCACCTTCGGCTTCTCGTCCACACAACGCGGCGGGACCGCGAACGTCACTGCCACCCCGGTGCAAGTGGATGCGGGTGACACCGTCACGCTGCGTCCCGGCTGGGCCCAGCTCGCCACCTCGCCCGGCACGCTCCTCCTGAAGAAGCGCGTCGGCCCCGAGACGAGCCGGCCCATCAAGTAGCTGCAGCGTCCGCCCGGCGCGGGACCGGGCGGATCTCCACCCCACTGTGCACTACGCATTCAGGGTCGACGAGTAGCCGCGCTGGCCTTTAGAGTGCCGCCTCCCACCACTACTCGGAGACCCATCATGCAACTCGTCCACGTGTACCTCAACTTTCCCGGCACCACCGACGAAGCCTTTGCCCACTACGAGCAAGTGTTCGGTACCAAGACGCTGATGCGCATGACCTTCGGCGAAGTGCCGTGGATGCCCAACGCGCCGGAGAACGCGAAGGACAAGATCATGCACGCGCAGCTCCCACTGACCGAAACCGTGCACCTGATGGCGAGCGACTTCGTTCCCGGCGTCTCGCCTGGCACGTTCGTGCGCGGCAACGACTTCCACGTCTCGATCGTCGCGAGCGACAAGGCCGAGGCCGACCGGCTCTTCGAGGGCCTGAGCCGCGGTGGCGAGGTGCGCATGCCCATCGCCAACGCCCCGTGGGGACCGTACTTCGGTATGTGCGCCGACAAGTTCGGCGTTCAGTGGATGGTGAGCCTCCCCACGCCCGCCTGAGCTCGAAATCTCTAGACGCGCTTCTTGGCGATGTACGCGGCCTTGGCCTTGGCGCCCTTCTTCTGAAGCATCGGACGAAGGGCCTTGGCCACCTCCGGGAAGACGTACGCGAAGGTGGCGAGGCGTCCCGATTGACCGGGGACGGCGATCTCTTCCTTGCGCCGCTCGATGCAGGCGAGCACCGCATCGGCGATCTGGTCGGCGCTGCTCATGGGCTGGGAGAAGACCAGGTCGGGGACCTTGTCGAGCTCGTCGCCGAAGAAACCGGTGTCGACCGGGCCCGGCGACACGATGCCGCAGTGGATGCTCCGCTCCGCGAAGTCTTCCTGCACCGCGCGGGAGAAGGCGCGCATTCCGGCCTTGGAAGCGCTGTAGGTGGCCTCGCCGGGGACCGGCACCATGCCCGCGATGCTGGCCACGAACACCACGCTGCCGCCGCTCTCGAGATGCTCGGAGGCGGCACGCGTGAGCACGATGGGGGCGGTGAGGTTCACGTTGATGATGTCGGCCAGCGCCTTCGCCGAGTGCTTGTCGATGGCCCCGCGGTGGTTCAATCCCGCATTGTTCACCACGATGTCGAGGCGCCCGAAGTGCCCTTTGACCCGCAGCGGCAGCGCGATGAGCGCGTCGAGATCGCCCACGTCGAGCGCGAAGGCCGCCGCGCGATCGCTCCCCAACCGCCGCACCGCCGCGTCGAGCGTGCTCTTGGTGCGGGCCACCAGCGCTACCTTGGCGCCGGCCATGACCAGCTTCTCGGCCACCGCGAGCCCGATACCCGACGATGCCCCGGTGACGATTGCGACTTTGTCTTCGAACATCAGTAACCCCACGAGAGCTCGATCTTGGCGAAGAGCACGGAGTAGGAGGGATAGGTGCTGGGCTCGGCGAAGAAGATGTGCTGGCGGTACCCGACGCCGGCGGAGACCAGTCGGTTGAACTGGTAGTCGAGACCCAGCGCCAGCTGGATGCTGGGAATGAAGCGCGCATCCGGAAGGGTACCGCCACCGAGCACGTTGCCCCCCAGGAGGACGCCGCCATAGGGCACGAAGCGAAGTACGTCGAGCACGTAGGTGAGGCCGGTGCCCAGCGTGGAGAGGTTGCCGGGCCGCGTCTTCGGCACCGTCTTGTCCTTCTCCGGATCTTGCGGATCGGAGCTGTAGCTCAGGATCGAGCTGCCGCCCTCCAGGACCAGGTTGAACTGATCGGTGAGGCCATACGTGTATAGTGCATTGATGCCGGCGCCCACCGACAGCGGCGACTGGTCCACCTTGAGCAGACCCAGGCTGGGGGCCAAGGCCAGGTGGTGTTGCCTTTCGACCGCCGAAGCGGGCGCCGCGACGAGGAGCAGGGCGAGGGAAGCCGTAGCGATCCGAAGTACTCTCAAGGGATCCGAGACTCTACACAGGCCGGGGCCGCTTGCGAAGGCGCCAGGAAGGGCGCGAGCACCTCTTCCGGAACCTGGAGGCGGCGCAGGGAATCGGCGAAGGCGGCGTCCAGCGGAGCACGCACCTCGCGCGAGGCGGCGCCGGTGGACTGCGACCCCGGGAGCGTCACCGAGCAGGCGTGGAGCCCCAGCCGGTGGAGGCCGGCGTGCTCGCGCATGTGGCGGTTGAACCAACCGGTGCCGTAGTTGCTGTCGCCTGCCAAGGGGTGTCGCAGGTGGGCCATGTGCCTGCGAATCTGGTGGTAGCGGCCGGTGCGCGGTCGGGCCAGCACCAGCGAGAAGCCGTCGCCGGCGAAGATGCGTGTGACCTCGGTCACCGCCGGCACCCGCGCCTTTCCTTCGGCCTTCGGGATGGCGTAGTCCACCACCAGATGCGCCGGCGCTTCGCCGCGTACGACTGCAAGATACACCTTTTCCACGCGACCCTCGTCGAAGGCTTCGCGGAGGTTTCGCGCCGAGTCTTCGCTGAGCGCGAACACCAGGGCGCCGCTGGTGCCGCGATCGAGCCTGTGCACCGGCCACACGTATTGCCCGATGGAGTCGCGGGCGCGCATCATCGCCACGTCGGAGTCCGGCGCCAGGTCCGAACGGTGGGTCATGAGCCCGGTGGGCTTGGAGACCACCAGCACGTCGTCGTCGCGGTAGAGGATCTCGATGGAGGCCTCGCGCCTCGGGAGCGATGGAAAGGTATCGGCGCTCGCCTCGGCCGGCTCGCTGTGGTCGTCGCTCAACGCTTCTCCGTGAGGGCGAGATCGACGAGCCGCACCAGCGCTTCCTTCGACGCGCCCTCGCCGAAGGCCACGTAGTCGTTCACGAAGAGGGTGGGCGTGCCTTTGAGGTCGAGGGCAAAGGCCACCGCGAGCTCTTTCTCGATGCGCTTGAGGTGGGTCTTGCCGGCTATCGCCGCGGAGAAGCGGCGTGTATCGAGGCCGATCTCCTTGGCGTAGCGATTCACGGCGGCGGGCCCCAGGCCCTCGTCCTTCTCCTGGCCGGCGAAGAGCTTCTCGCGCATGGCCCAGAAGCCGTCGTTGCCCTTCTGCGCGTAGGCCTCGCGGGCGGCCATGGCGGCGAGCCGCGAGTAGCGGTGCATGTCGAGCGGGAAGTCGCGCCACACGACGCGCACGCGGTCCCCGTACTTTGCGCGCAGCTCGACCAGGAGTTGGTCCATGTCGCGGCAATAGGGGCACTGGAAGTCCGAGAACACCTGGATGGTCACCGGCGCGGTCGCGGGGCCGAGATACGCGGCGTCCTTGGGAATCGCGCCGGTGCTCTGCTTCTGCGGCGGCGGAAGGTCGGCGGCCGGGGGCTGCGCCGGAGCGTCGGTGCTCGCCGGAGCGGGGCCGGTGCTCGCGGGCGGGGCGACCGCTACCGTAGCGCTCGCGCTCGCGTTCGCCGTAGCGGCCGGAGGTGCATCGTCCGGGCTACGAGCGGGCGGCGTGGGCGTAGCCGAGGGCCCGCAGGCCACGAGAAGCGACAGGACGAGGGCGGAGCGGCGCATGGCCGCGCAGTATAGATGCGTTGGCCTTCCGGCGCGCGTCCTTCCCGTCGCTTCAGGGGGCGGGGGTCGGATCCGGCTCGGGCTCGCTGGGCTTGCCGGCATCGACGGTGGGGGGCGGAGAACCGCCGTCGATCCCGAAGCCGCGGAACCCGTTGCACCAGATGGTGGAGCCACACACGGTGCGGGAGTAGCAGACGGCACCGGGGCCGCCCACGCACTGGCTCGGGCTGGTGACGGTGCGGTCACCGGGGTCGCACGTCGGGAAGCCGTCACAGGTGATGTCGTCGCTGGTGCACCAGATGGTGACGCCGCAGGAGTTGGAGCGGGAGAAGCAGGGGGCGTTCTTGGTGCAGTTCTGGGGCCCGGGAATCTCGATCTGGTTGGCGTCGCAGGCGGGCCGCGGGCACGTCACGTTGGATGCACAATACACCTGATAGCCGCAGAGCTCGTTGGTGTAGCAGGTGCGGCTCTTGGGGCAGGCCGGCGCAGGCTGGGTGCAGGGCGCGCCGGTGTTGCACGGCGGGACCGTGAAGAGCGTGTCGTCCCCGTCCGCGCACGTCGGGAGCGCCTCGCACTGCGCGCCGCTGGAGCCGCTGCTGCCACTGGACCCGCTGCTGCCGCTGGAGCCGCTGCTGCCGCCGATACCCTGGGAGAGCGCTTTGCCGCCGCAAGCAGAAAGCGCCACCAGCGCCGTGAAGGAGAATGCCGAGAGGAGCGCGGAGGGCTTCATGATGAGATCCTCACGAGCAACCCGCGTGCCTCCATAAAAATGGCGAATTGCTCAGCGATTTCGTGATCCTGGTGTGTGTCAGCTTGTGCCGCACCGGGATCGCCAAGGTGGCCCAAGGACGCACCTGCGCGGTTTTCCCACCGTGTCGCTGCACGCCAATCATGGCGCGTCGCGCGCGACTGTGGGAGAGTCGCTATAAATGCGCCGTCGCGACTTTCTTCACGGTTCCGTGGCATCCATCCTGATCGTTGCCTGCGGCAGCGAGAACCCCGTCGTGGCGCCGGGCGCGCCGGATGGGGGGACGGGAGATCCCGACGGCGGCGATCCGCAGAAGCCGGTCACGCCGACGTCGGCGCCGGAAGCCAGCGACAAGTTCTTCCCGCAGGGGCTCGCGTCCTTCGATCCGCGGGCGGACCGCGTCATCCTCTGGGCGCGGGTGGACCCGGAGGGCGCCGGCAAGGGCCTCACCGAAGCCATCGAGCTCGAGTTCATCGTCGCCACCGACGAGGAGCTCAAGAACATCGTCGCCCGCGGCACCGTGGCCGCGCTGAGCGACGTCGATCACACGGTGCGCGTGGCGCCGGTGGGGCTCCTGCCCGGAACCCGCTACTTCTATCGTTTCGAAACGGCAGGCACCACCACCCGCGTTGCACGCACCAAGACCGCGCCGGCTCCGGACGCCGACGTGGGCGTCAAGTTCGCCTTCGGCGCATGCCAGGACTACATCGGCCGCTACTGGCACTCCTGGAAGGCGCTCCTCGACGAGAAGGCCGATCTCGACTTCGTCCTGTGGCTCGGCGACTACATCTACGAGACGGTGAACGACGCGCGCTTCCAGTCCACCTCGCCGGATCGCGACATCAAGCTTCCCGACGGCATCGACACCTCGGCGGCGCAGGACAAGTCGCGCATGGCCGCCGGGACGCTGGCCGACTACCGCCACATCTACAAGACCTACCGCAAGGAGCCGCTCCTTCGGGAGGTGCACCGGCTCTATCCCTTCATCCTCACCTGGGACGACCACGAGTTCTCCGACGACTGCTGGGCCGACCACTCCACCTCGTTCAACGAGCTCGACCCCAAGACCGGCGGCTTCACCGACGAGAAGAACACGCCCCGGCGCATGGCCGCCAACCGCGCGTTCTCCGAGTTCCAAGCGTGCGACATTCGCTACGACAAGGGCGCGACCTTCCCCAACGACATCACCATCTACCGGTCGCTGAACTACGGCAAGCACATCGACCTGTTCATGACCGACCAGCGCATGTATCGCGCCGACCACTTGATTCCCGAGGGGCCGACCGATCTCGCGCTGGGCAAGGTCTCCGCCAACAGCATGATCGGCTCGCGCTACTTCGTGCGCAAGTCGGTGTTCGACCAGCGCGAGGCCGCCGCCAAGCCTTCGCTCCTCGGTTCGCAGCAAAAGGCCTGGTTCCTCGACTCGGTGAAGAAGTCGACGGCAACCTGGAAGATCTGGGGCAACGAGGTGCAGCTCTGGCAGATGGCACTCACGCTGGGCAAGCTCCCCGGCGTTCCCGAGGCCGTCAGCTACACGGTGTACGTGAACGCCGACCAGTGGGACGGCTTCCGCAGTGAACGTCGGGAGATTCTCCAGGAGCTCTCCAAAGGCGGCGTCACCAACCTGTTCGTCTGCACCGGCGACATCCACGCCTTCTTCGCCTCGGAGATCTACCTCGACTTCGACGGCCCGGGCCTCAAGCCCGCCGCCGTGGAGTACGTCACCGCCGGCATCTCCTCGGCGTCGCTCAAGGCGCTGGTGGACAAGATCGTCCCCGACGGCCTGCTCCGCTCGGTGGCCGACGCCTGGGCCAACAATGCCGACCGCGCGCTCATGGAGACGAACCCCTTCCTCAAGTTCGCCAAGAGCAGCGCCTATGGCTTCTCGCTGGTCAACGTCACCGCCGCCCAGGTCGAGGTCACCTTCGTCGAGCTGGGCGACCCCACCGACAAGACGTACTACGGTGTTTCCAAGCGCTACAAGTTCGTCACCAAGGCCGGCACCAACAAGATCACGCCCATCGTCTGAGCGTCACGGTCGAGCCGGCTTTCCGTCACTCGGCCCCAGCCTCTTCAGAAGCGTGCATTCTACATCTTCCAAGGTGCCGTCGGGCCTCCGCGCGGGGCCCGAGGGTCGCGGTGGCGGCGTGAAGGCTGCGCGCCCGGAGGTGGAGAACGGCGCCGGAGCGCCGGCGGATGCGTCGAACACCAGCAGGTTTCCTTCGAGATCGAAGCCCAGGAGCTCGCCGGAGCCCGGCAAGTCCGCCTTCGCGGTCGCCGTCTCCAGACGAAAGCCCCCGGCCTTGCGCTTCCACGCCACGCGCCCCTCGTCGTCGGGGCCCAGCAAGTTGCCCACGATGGCCTCGGTGACCTTTCGCGGCTCCCCGCCCTTCGTGGAGAAGATCACGTCGAACGGCTTCCCGTCGGCTCCGGCGTCGGTGTACGTGCCGAACGCGCCGTTCGGCGAGAGGTGGGGAAAGAACGCGCTCTTCTGCTGGGGAAAGCAGCGCACCTCCGTGAGCTTCATGGCGACCGGGTCCACCGCCTGGATGCAATGGGTCGGGCGATCGATGAAGAGCGCTATCGGTCCCTTCGCGCTGCCCCAGGGCCAGAGCGCGCCCAGGTCCAGCGTTCCGCGTTTCTTCGCGGTGCCATCGGGGGCCACGTCCACGAAGAGCATGCGCCGCTGCGGCGGCTCGCCCTCGGGCCAGTACTCCACCAGCAAGGTGCGGTCGCCCTCGCCGAAGTGCACGAAGTTGACCATGGTCGCGCGTACGTCCGCGCCCACCCGCTCGAAGTTCTGCCCGCCATTGCCCGAGTAGAACACCCGGTTGCCGATGGTCATCGCCAGCTTGCGATGATCCCGCGAGAGCGCCCAGGTGCCGCTGGCCAGCTCGTGGGTGAGACCGTGGGCCCCGGCGTTGAGCTGGAAGCGCGCGAGGCCCGCGAGGCGCTTGCCTGCCTCCGCCTGCCCCGCCTCCGAGACCAGCGTCGCTATCACCTCCCCGTCGGTCTTGCCTTCCACCGCGGTGAGCGGGTCACCGTTCCGGCGCGGGATCGGCGCGGCCTCCTTTACGCACCCGCTCTGGAGATCGACGATGGCCTCGTAGTCGGTGGAGCCGGCCACGCAGAAGAACTTCGCCTCCCGGGGGCCGAGCGCCATCAGATTCATCGAGGTGGGCCGAGGCAACGTGCGGTCGAGGATCGCCGGGTAGCTTCGGTCCACGATGGAGGGCGTCGCGGGGGCGGTGCTGGCCACGGGCGCCGGCGCAGCGTCGGGAAGGGGAGCATTCCACACCGGCTCACTCGGCATCGGCGCAGAAGAGTGTGGGGTACACGCAACCATCGCGACCGCGCCCAGCAACGGCGAGAGACCCTTCGAGAGCATGCCGCGAGGGTAACCCGCGCACGGTCCGCATGCTATTTTCCCAACGCCATGAACCGCCTCTGCCTTTTCGCTATGCTCGCGGTCGCCTGCGCTTCGTCGCCACCGCTTCCGCCACCGCCGCCCGCTCCCGCTGCTCCCTCCGCCTCGGTGCCCACCATGACTACGTTGCCCATCGTCCAGACCGGTGCCGCCGTGCTCCGCGGTCACGCCGAGAACGTGCCGCCCGAGAAGATCGCCACGCCCGAGTTTCGCGAGCTCGTGCAGAAGATGATCGCCACCATGCGCGAGGCGCCCGGGGTGGGCCTCGCCGCGCCGCAGGTGGGCGTACCGTGGCGTCTCATCGTTCTCGAAGATCGCCCGGAGCTCATCGCCAACCTGAACGAGCTCGAGCGGCGCGAGCGCGAGCGCGAGGCCTTTCCGGTGCGCGTGCTCGTCAATCCCGTCCTCGAGCCGGTGGGCGAAGAGCGCGTGATGTTCTTCGAGGGCTGTCTGAGCGTGAAGGGCTACATGGGCTTGGTGGAGCGCGCCCGCGAGGTGAAGGTCACCGGCCTCGACGAGCACGGTGCCCCGCAGACCTGGCAAGTCCGCGGCTGGCCCGCGCGCATTCTGCAGCACGAGGTCGACCACATCGACGGCACGCTCTACATCGATCGCATGAAGACGCGCTCGTTCACCACCCAGGAGCAAGGCAAGGCGCTCTACGGCGGCAAGCCCATCGCCGAGATCCGCAAGCTCTTGGGGCTGTAGGTCTCGGCGTGAAGCCCGAGGACAAGGACCGCAAGAAGGCATGGGTGATGGAGCAGAAGGCCAGGGCCAGAGCCGACTTCCCCCTCTCCGACGCCGATCTCCTGGCGTTGTTCGAGTACATCGAGAGCGAAATAGGCCGCAGCGGCTGCGCCGACGACCGGCGGCTCACGAGAGCTTGGCTCGAGGACCGTCATCTCGACGTCGTGCTCGTGCTTGCCTGGTTGGACACCGCGGGCGGATTTTGCGACTGCGAGGTGGCGAGCAACGCGCGTGACCATTGGGAGACCAACCGAAGATGAACCTGGATTCGAAGGCCGCTCGGCACCTGGTCGACGAGATCGCGCCGGCGGCGACTCCGGAAGAAGCGCTGATCCGGTGTGGCCGCGCGTGGGACTTTCTACTCGCCCAGTTTCACGTGCTGCGCGGACGCGCGAACGGATACCCGCGCAATCCCATAGATGGGCACACCTGGACGGAGGGTCGCGCGCTCGCCGTAGTCTGCGACCACTTCGCCGACGCCGTGGCACACCAAGGAAATCGCGGAGGCGAAGAGCAAGCCGCGGGGCTCGCCACCGCCATCGCGTGCCAAGTCGTCTCGCACTACCCGGAGCAGATCTTCCCGAGGGTGCTTCGCGTGGCAAAGTGCAAGGAGGCGAATGGTAACGGAGAGAAGGCAATCTCCGACTACGCGGCCGTCGTCTTAGACTTTGGCGAGCTCGACTTGGAATTCATGTTGGAGGGAGAAGGTGCGGCGGAGAACGACGTACGGACCATCCTCGCCTCTCTCATCGAGGCCGTCGAAGGGTTAGAGCGTCTGGACCCCGCACGACTCTCGGAGGAGTCCCGAACGTGGAAGGACAAAGCCGTCGCCCGCTGCGGGCGGTAGGCCGAAGTCCGGCCGCGCTCGAACGGCTCGTTGGCGCACGGAAGCGAGGAGCGGCGCCCTGGGTCACGTCAATTTCTGCACGGCTTGCCTCCGGGAAAGCCCGCGATGCTGCGAGGGAATCCTCGATGCCAACGGGGTCGCCCGGGTCACCAAGTTGGCGCTCCCCATCAACGGATTTCGCAAGCGCGTCTCGTCGCGCGCGTTAGCTTCAGCGCCTCATGACGTCCACCGAATCCGAGCACGCGTGCCCGATGCATCGACCGGGTGCTGCGTCGTTCCCGGGCGAAGCGTGCTTGCCGCCGGGCCCCGTGGGCGCGCCGCAGGCGCTGCTCGCCGCCTGGTCCGCCGACCCCTACGGCTTTCTCTTTCGCTGTCGCGACGCGCACGGCGATTGCTTCACGGTGGACCTAGGCCCCTTCGGCAAGCGCATTGTGTTCTCGGCGCCGCATCACCTCAAGGCGCTCTTCACCGCGCCGGATGGCGTGCTCCTGGGCGCTCGTGGCAACGAGGTGCTGGCGCCGATCGTGGGCAAGAGCTCGGCGTTCGTCCTCGACGGACCGGCGCATCTGGCCTGCCGCAGGCTCATGTTGCCGGCCTTCACCGGCGCTGCGCTCGATGCCTCGGGTAGCGCGCTGCTCGAGGCGGTGGACGCGTCGCTCGAGGAAGTGGAGTCCGCGCCGCGTGTGATCGACATGGTGGAGTATGCGTCGCGCGTCCTCCTGCGCGCGACGGTGCGTCTGCTCTTTCCTCACGGCGACGCGGGCCTGGTCGACGGCGTCTCGGCCGCGTTGGGCGATATCGGTGCCATGCTTCGCGCCGACACCGGTTCGATGGGTGCGGGCATGGGTGGACTTCGCGCGGGCAAGGCGCGCCTCGACGAGATTCTCGCGCCATTCCTCGCGGGTCGTCGCGCGACGCTGCGGTGCGCCGTGCGCGCACCGTCCGAGGCGCCGCACATGGGCAACTTCGTGGATCGCTGCCTCCAGGCCGGCCTGGGCGACGACGCGATTCGCGATCAGATCGTGACCCTGCTCGCGGCCCAGGATGCCAGTGCGACCACGGTCGCATGGGGCGTGCACTTCCTGTTTCGATATCCGGTGATCCACGCGGCGCTCGTGGCTGCCGCCGCCGAGGTCGACCTGAGCGCGCCCGGTGCGGAGATTCCCGGTCTCTCGCACTTCGTCATGGAGGTGCTCCGGCTGCGGCCCCCGGCGCCCATGGCGTCGCGCGGGGTGGGGCGACCGATCACCATCGGCGAGTATCGATTGCTCCCGGGGTCGTACGCCATCGGCGCGATCCTGCTGGCGCATCACCGGGCCGAGACGTTTCCCCATCCGGAGCGCTTCGAGCCGGCCCGTTTCCGAGAACGCAAGTATTCGCAGTACGAGTACTTGCCATTCGGAGGCGGCGTGCATCGGTGCGTCGGCTTCCAGTTCAGCCCGTACGAGCTGCAGCTGGTGCTCGGACGCCTGCTGCAGCGATGTCACCTGGCGCCTGTCGATGCGTCCGACGTCGGCGACCCTCGGGCTTCCTGGCGCGTCGCCACCACCAGCCCGTCTACCGGCATTCCCACCAGGATGACCATCCGAAGCGAGAGAGCGTGATGTCCGAGAGCAACTCCGAAGTCGAAATCCAGGCCCGTGTGGTCTCCATCGTCCGCCAGACCTCGGCTGTGGCCGCCGCGGAGATCACCGGCGACACCGACCTGGTCCTCGACCTGGCCTTCGACTCCCTGCGCATCGCCGAGCTCGCGGCAGGGCTGGAAGAGGCCTTCGACCGCAGCTTCGACCTGCCCGAGTGGGTGTACGAATCGGGCGGTCGGCATAGTCTCACCGTGGGCTCGCTGGTGTCGTTCACGGTGCGCACGCTCCGTGCGAACGCCCCATGACCCGCGCTCACTCGCCGCTCTACGCGGCCATCGCGTCCGCGCGCGACCGAGAGGCCGTGCTCTTCACCTTCGTGCAGACCCGGGCCGACGGCTTGCGCGAGGCGCCGGTGCGCCTGGCGGAGGTCCTGGTCGACGTCGAGAGAGCGGCGTGCGCGCTCGTGAAGGACTTCGACGTGCGGCCGGGCGAGCCGGTGCTGCTCCTGGTGGCCGAGCCGCGTACGTTCCTGGTCGCATTTCTCGCGGTCCAGGAAGCGGGTGGCATTCCGGTGCCGCTCCCGAGCCTGGCCGAGACCGCCTCGCCGTCGGCGCTGCAGCAGCGGGTCGCGGGCGTGGTGGCGGATTGCCGTGCGCGCGTGGCCATCGTCGAGGACGCACCGCGGGTGCGTGCTTCGCTGGGCGCGGACCTCGTGCGCGAGCTCGTGACCCTCGAGGAGCTGCTGGTGGGCAGCGTCGCGCCGCTGGACGTCGCCGTCTCGCTTTCCGATGCGGCCTTCGTTCAATACACCTCGGGGAGCACCGGGAGCCCGAAGGGCGTGGTGATCACCCATGGGCAGCTGCTCGCCAACTGCGCCGCCATCTCCGCGGTCCTCCGGCCGGACGACCGCGTGGTCAGCTGGCTGCCGCTCCACCACGACATGGGGCTCATCGGAGGCCTTCTTTCCACGCTGGTGGGCGGCCGTGCGCTCTTCATCCTGACGCCGGCGGACTTCGTGCTCAATCCGCTGGGGTGGCTGCGGGTGGTCGCCGCGACGCACGCGACCGTCACCGTGGCGCCGCCCATGGCCTTTGCACTATGCACGCGTCGTGCGCGCCGTTTCACCGGTGATCTCTCGAGCCTCCGGGTGGCTCTGGTGGGATCGGAGCCGGTCGACGCGACCCTGCTCGGGGGCTTCCTCGATGCGTACGCGGAGCACGGGCTGCGGGCCGACGTCTTCGTGCCGGTGTACGGTCTCGCCGAAGCGACGCTCATGGTCACCGCGCCGCCGTCCGGCGAACGCTTCCGCGTCGACGTGGTGTCGCGCCGAGCCCTGGTTGGCGAGCGAGCCGCGCGAGCCTGGGGGCCAGGCAGCGAGGCCGAGGAGCCCGCCACGTTCGTGTCCAACGGCGCGCCCATCCACGGCCACACCGTGACCATCGTCGACCCGGCCACCGGCGCTCCGCTGGCCGAACGCCTCGTGGGCGAGATCGTGGTCGAAGGCCCGTGCGTGGCCGCGCGCTACTTCACCGAGGCCATCGCGGCACCCCTGCGCACCGGCGACCTTGGCTACCTCGCCGATGGGAACCTTTACGTCGCGGGGCGCATCAAGGACGTCGTGATCGTGGGCGGCCGCAACTACGCTGCTTCCGACCTCGAAGCCAGTCTTGTGCAAAGTACACGGGTCCGCGAGGGCCGGGTCGCTGCCTTCCCGGTGCGCCGTCATGGGGGCCACGAAGGCGTCGGCATCGCCGCCGAAGTGGTCACGCCCGGCGACGCCGCGGAGCTCGAGCTGGAGGCTCGCGCGATCGTGCGGGCCATGCAGGCTGCCACCGGCGTCACCCCCAGCGTCGTCGCCTTCCTCCCGCCCCGCAAGCTGCCGCGGACCACCAGCGGCAAGGTGCAGCGGCAGGCGGTGCGCCGGGCCTTCGAGGACGGCTCGCTCGAAGCCGGCTGCACGCGCCTGTTCCGCTTCGACTGAAGACGCAAAAAAGCCCCGGAGCGTGGGCTCCGGGGCTCGGTGTGTGATCGTCGCCCAGCTCGCCGAAGCGAGCTAGACGCTGCGGATCACTTGGCTTCGGCCAGGGCGCGCTCGATGATCTTGCGGAACTTCGGGTACGGCTGGGCGCCGCTCACGAAGTAGCCGTTGATGATGAACGCCGGGGTGCCGGTGATGCCCGCGCCGTCGCCGGCCTTGGAGGCGGCATCGACGGTGTCCTTGTGGGTGTGGCTGTCGAGGGCGGCCTTGAACTTGCCAGCGTCGAGACCGATGTCCTTCGCGTAGCCGTCGAGGTCCTCACGCTTCAGCTTCTGCTGGTTGGTGAAGAGCTTGTCGTGCATCTTCCAGAAGCCGTCGTTGCCCTTCTGCTTGAAGGCTTCGCGGGCGGCTTCCGAAGCGAGCGGCGCGTCGGGGTGCATGGGAAGGGGCTTGTCCATCCACACGAACTTCACCTTGTCGCCGTAGTTCTTCATGATGTCGGCCACCTGGGGCTCGACGCGCGAGCAGAAGGGGCACTGGAAGTCGGAGAACTCGACGATGGTGACCTTGGCGTTGGCGTTGCCCTTGAACGGGGCGGCCTTCACGTCCTTGTTGTTCATGTCGAAGGTCTTCTTCTCGGGCTCGGGTGCGCCCTTGCCCTCCTTGATGAGCTCTTCGTACAGCTTGGCCGGAGCCACGCCCTTGGCGAGCAGCGCGCTGGCCTTGGTGATCTCCTCGTCGATGATCGGCTTGAACTTCTCGAAGGGCTGGGCGCCCACGAGACGACGGCCGTTGACGAAGAAGTGCGGGGTACCGCTGGCCTGCATGTCGTCGGCCAGGTCCTGGTCGGCGTCGATGTCCTTCTTGTACTTGTTGTCCTTGATGGCGGCCTTGACCTTGTCGACGTTGAGGCCGAGGTCCTTGGCGGCGCCTTCGAGGTCCGCGTCTTCCAGCTTGGGCTGGAGGTCGAAGAGCTTGTCGTGGGCGGCCCAGAAGCCGGTCACGCCCTTCTCGGCGCGGGCTTCGAGGGTGAGGTTCGCGGCCGGCGTGGCGCGCGGGTGGAACGGGAGCGGCTCGTGCTTCCACACCAGGCGGACCTTGTCACCGTAGGTGTCGCGGATCTGCTTGAGGGTGGGCTCGACGCGCTTGCAGTAGGGGCACTGGAAGTCGGAGAACTCGACGATGGTCACGAGGGCGTTGGGGTTGCCCAGCACCGGGCTGTCGCCGACCGGCACCTTGAACACTGTCTTGGTGTCTTCCTTCTCGTCGCCATCCTCGTCGTCTGCCGGGGGCTTGGCGTTCTTGCGGTTCTCCTTGGTCATCTCGACGTAGATGCGGTCCTTGGCGGTACCGGTCTTGAGCTTGGCCTGAGCCTTCTCGAGCTCCTTGTCGATGACCTCCTTGAACTTGTCGAAGGGCTGCGCGCCGGAGAGGCTGATGCCGTTCACGAAGGAAGCGGGGGTGCCGTTGACGCCCACTTGCTTGGCGATGGCGTGGTCCTTCTCGACCTTGTCGCCCCACTTGTGCGAAGCGAGACCAGCCTTGAACTTGGCCACGTCGGTGACGCCGGCGGCCTGCGCCCACTTGGTGTAGCTCTCTTCGTTGAGCGACTGCTGGTTCTTGAAGGCGGTGTCGTGGAACTTCCAGAAGGCCTCGGAGCCCTTCATGTCCATGACGCCCTGGGCGGCCTCGGCGGCCGGCTTGGCGTTCTGGTGGAACGGGAGCGGCTCGTTCTTCCACACGATGCGGACCTTGTCCGGACCGTAGGTGGTCTTCACCTGGTCGATGGTGGCCTCGACGCGGGAGCAGAACGGGCACTGGAAGTCGGAGAAGAGGACGACGGTGACGGGCGCCGTACGGCTGCCCCAGACCGGGTCCTTGCTGTTCACCGGGATGGGCGACTCGTCGTCGCTCCAGGCCACGGTGCTGTCGGCGGAGATGCCTTCCTTCTTCATCTGGTTCCGGTCGTAGCCCCACATGAGGAGGCCGCCGGCGAGGAAGCAGAGGAGGAACCCGACGATCGCGACGCCGGTGTTCATGCCACCGCCGCCGTCGTACTGCTTGTCCGTCGGCACCGGCTTCTCGTCGGTGGCGGACGCTTTGTGTTCTTTCGCCATGATGTGTTGATTTTCCTTACTAAGAGACACGGGAAGCGTTGCCGCGGCTCGCGGGGAGCCGGACAGCGCGGAAAAATGGCTGCGCGCGCGAACGGTGCGTTACGTCTCCACGCCGTCGCTCTCGACGACCGCGACGGACGCGCACACACCCTTCGTGCGGGCTTACTGGCGGGGCGGACGTTCCACGCGCCAGCGAACGCCACGCGGGGTCGATGCATCGACCGGCGGCTGCTGGAGCATGTCGCTCACGCAAGAGGGGGGCACCTGCACCACCACCAGCGGAAGAGCGTCTTCACCGCGGCTTTGATTCTCGTTCGGCGCGCCATGGGCGTGCTCGGCAACGGGCATGGGAGCCCGGCCCTCTTCGATGCCCTCCTCGGCGGGCAGCGTGCGTACCGGCTCCGGGGCCACCGAGCTGGCGGCTCGCGCGTCGCACTGGGCGGCCAGCGTTCCCTCGTCGTCGACCTGCGCCGGCGGCGGCGCGGGAACGGCAACCGAGGCAGCGGGCGCCAGCGCCGCGCGGGAGAACGTGGTTGCGCCCCGCGCGTCGCAGCGGACCGCCAGGTCGTGGCTGCCGTCGCGACCCTCGGCTCGGGCCGAGGAGGTGCCCAGCCACGCGCAGAGCGCGGCGGACAACGCCACCATCAACCGAAGGACATAAGAGGACACGCGCCGTTAATTGAAGGCACCTTGGCCGTTTGCGCAAGCTCCGTGCGCGAGGGGGGCCCCAGAGGTTCCTCCAATGGCGGCTCAAACTATCGGAATGATGGAGCAAAGCCCAATCGACCGAGGTGCAAGAATTGCCGCCGGCGCAAAGCTCGCTCAAGCCTGGCCGGCACCGACCGTACTCGCAGATGTACCCGACCCCCATGCGCGACGCGCCGGGGGACCACGGGGTGAAACCGGAAGCATCTGGAGGGGCGAGCACCGTGGCCTACACCGACCTCGACGATCAGGACTTCGACGACGACGACAACATCGACAACACGTTTCTCACCTTCGCGGTGGGGGCCGAGGAGTACGCCATCCCGGTCACCCACGTGACCGAGATCGTGCGCTTGCAGAAGATCTTCGCGGTGCCCGACGTGGCAAGGCACGTTCGCGGCGTCATCAACCTTCGCGGCAAGGTGATCCCGCTGCTCGACGTGCGGGCTCGCTTCGGCCTGGCCGAGACGGTGTACACCGACCGCACGGTCATCGTGGTCATCGAGGTCGACGGCACCCCCACCGGGCTGGTGGTGGACGCGGTGTTCGACATCGCGGAGATCGGCCCCGAGCTCATCGAGGCCACGCCCAACCTGGCCCGCGGCGCGCACGCCGCGCTGGTGACCGGCATGAGCAAACGAGCCGATCGCATCTCGTTCATCATCAGCGTTCCTCGCCTGGTGCAGGGGGACTCGGAATCCGCAACGGTCGGCGCTGCCGACGAAGTCGCCTCGTGCGATCAGACTTGAAAAGGGGAATCAGCATCATGGCGCAGAAGAAGACCGCGAAGAGCAAGACCACCAAGACCAAGAAGCCGGCTCCGCGTGCCCGGGCTGCGGCCGCCGCATCGCCGCGCCGTGCCGCTCCCGCGCCGAAGCCCCGCGCTGCCGGTGCGCCGGCCGCACGCGCGCGCGCCGATCGCGCCAAGACCGAGGAAGCTCTCGTTCGCTTCGATCTGGTGAGCCGCGCTTCCGGCGTCGGCCTCTGGGACATGACCATCGCCGACGGCGACCCGGGCAGCCCCAAGAACCAGTTCTGGTGGTCCGATCAGTTTCGCAGCATGCTCGGATTCAAGGACGAATCCGACTTCCCCAACACGCTCTCCAGCGCCACGGATATCACCCACCCGGACGACGCCGAACGGGTGAATAGCGGTTTCGCGGCGCTCCTCGCGGACCCCACCGGAAAGACGACCTACGACTGCCAGTACCGCATGCGGACCAAGGGCGGCGAGTACCGCTGGTTCCACGGCAACGCTTCGGTGCACCGCGCTCCCGACGGCACGCCGCTGCGCATGGCCGGATCCATCAAGGACATCCACGAAGAGAAGAAGACCGCGCTCTCGCTGGGTGATGCGATGACGCGCTTCGAGCTCATCAACCAGGCGTCCGGCGTCGGTCTCTGGGACATGACGGTCATCGCCGGAGATCCGGTGAACCCCAAGAACGAGTTCTGGTGGTCGGATCAGTTCCGAACCATGCTCGGCTTCACGGACGAATCGGACTTCCCCAACGTCCTCGAGAGCTGGTCGTCGCGGTTGCATCCTCGGGATTCGGAGTGGGTGCTCGCGGCCTTCGCCAAGCACCTCACCGACCGCACCGGGAAGACTCCCTACGACGTCGAATACCAGCTCCAGATGAAGAATGGTGAGTATCGCTGGTTCCGCGCCACCGGCGCCACCATGCGCGACGCCGCCGGCGTACCGCTGCGGGTGGCCGGTGCGCTCAAGGACATCCACGAGGAGAAGAAGACCTCCCTCTCGCTGGGCGCCGCCATGACGCGCTTCGAGCTCATCAATCAGGCCTCCAGCGTGGGCCTCTGGGATATGTCGGTCATCGCCGGCGACCCGGTGAATCCCAAGAACGAGTTCTGGTGGTCGGACCAGTTCCGCACCATGCTGGGCTTCAAGGACGAATCGGACTTTCCCAACGTCCTCGAGAGCTGGTCGTCGCGACTGCATCCGCGGGATTCCGAGTGGGTGCTGGCGGCCTTCGCCAAGCACCTCACCGATCGCACGGGGAAAACCCCTTACGACGTCGAGTACCAGCTGCAGATGAAGAGCGGTGAGTATCGCTGGTTTCGCGCCACCGGCGCCACCATGCGCGACAAAGACGGCGTCCCCCTGCGCGTGGCCGGTGCGCTGAAGGACATTCACGAAGAGAAGAAGACCTCGCTGTCGCTGGGCGCCGCCATGACGCGCTTCGAGCTCATCAATCAGGCCTCCAGCGTGGGCCTGTGGGACATGTCGGTCATCGCCGGCGATCCGGTGAATCCCAAGAACGAGTTCTGGTGGTCGGA
>Ga0075163_10001596_pt1 | contig 30619 bp, 33 predicted proteins | sample JI1023141ADNA_FD_71478 | JGI IMG/M metagenome (GOLD analysis project Ga0075163, IMG submission 71478) | Wastewater effluent complex algal communities from Wisconsin, to seasonally profile nutrient transformation and Carbon sequestration -... | ecosystem: Engineered > WWTP > Effluent > Algae...
TGTGTCATAGCCCGAGTAGTGTACATGGGAAAATTTTGAATGCAACCTGTCAACAAAATCCCCAGGTGCTCTGACCTGGGGATTTTGCGAGTGCATGATTACCGTAATGCGGCGCCCATTTCTGTGTCTATTTGTTCGAGATCTGCTTCAAGTGAATCGAGATTAGTGCTTTCAAGATCTGCATAGATGGCATCGAGCTCCTTTGAGGCGCTGACCGTATCGAAAATTTGTCTATCTGCATTCGCTCGGGTTGTCTCAGGTTCGTTATTGGGGAGTTGTCTTTCAGGGGTCGGTGCTGGTGCATTCTTCGTAAGGAGTGCACCCCAGAGATAGAGTCCTCCAAGAATGAGTATAAGGACAACAACAAGCATGCCAAGGATTGGTCCAACGTGTGCGTGGCTCACTTCATTTTGTACTTGAGGAGCTGCTGGTTCTTGTGGTTCGTTTGGCATACAAATTTATTGATTGATAATTGGATTAATACGAACTGCCCCTTGGAGTACCGCAGCGCTTGCGCCACTATTGAGCTCCGCCTCCATAACTGCATCCTTTAGCTCAGCAAGAGCTTCGCGGAGCAAGATGAATGATTCTCGAGTGAGGTCACGTATTACACGGAATTCTTCTCGAGCAATTGTAAAGCGTTCACGTGGTGTTTCAGAAACAATACCGTCCTCAGCAGATTTTTTCGCTGCTGCGAGACGTGTCTGCGCTTCACCAAGTTTTGCCTGTGCTTCGCTCAGTGGTTCACGCGCAAGCTGTGTGTTTACACCTTTCGCATCGAGTTCGCTTACACGCGCATCGATACGAGACGCAATTTGGGTAAGTCGCTCGATCGCGCCCTCCATGCGGCTTGTGGTATTTCGTACAAGATTGATAAATCTATTTTGATGATCGGTGCTGAGGGCTGTGCGGCGGACTTGCGCAGATTCGGCACGAACTGGGGTCCCTTCAACTGCTTCTGCTGCTCGTACATAGGACACTCCGGCTAGGAGCATGCTCACAACTCCGAGAGCAATGTAGACGAGATGAACTTTACGCTTTGTGAAAGAAATCTGCATAACGCTAAGCACCATTAGAATAAAAGGTGTTCTTTCTATTATAAAACCCCCGGCACGTTTTGTGCCGGGGGTTTTACACACGCATTAGGATGCTTTGTTTGTTTTGTACATTTCAACACTGCGATCAAAAGCCTCTTTTGCTTTCTCTGCACCGTGCCATTCACCAATTTTCACCTCTTTATTCTGGATCTTCTTGTACGTTTCGAAGAAGTGAGTCATCTCTTTTGAGAAGTGACTGTTGAGGTCTGCGATGTCTTTGATATCGTTCATGCGTGGGTCGTCGACGGGTACGGCGACAACTTTATCATCTCGATCTCCACCATCTTCCATCTCCATGATCGCAACTGGTCGGGCCTTCACGAGGATGCCCGGTGCAAGTGGGTAGGTAGTGATGAGTACTACGTCGAGCGCATCTCCATCATCGAAGAGTGTTTGTGGCACAAAACCGTAGTCGAATGGATAATCTTGTGCTGAGTGCATGACTCGATCAAGTGCGATAATGCCTGTCTCTTTGTCGATTTCGTACTTATTCTTTGAGAACTTTGGTATTTCGACGATAACATTCATTTCGTCTCTAGTCCCTGCAGGGATGTCATGTAGTAAGTTCATAACGTGAGCAAATTTATGTGTAGTAAGACATTACTGCGCTTCTTCAGGTGCTTCCTCAGTAGCATCAGTTGCTACTTCTTCTGTACGTGCTTCCGTCTCCTCATCTTTTGCTGTTGAAATAATATCAATCTTCCAACCAGTGAGTTTTGCTGCAAGACGAACGTTCTGTCCACCGCGACCGATGGCGAGTGACTGTTGATCTGGAGAAACAGTCACCACTGCACGTCCACGATTTTCTCCATCTGCGCTTGCTGCCTCTGCAATTTCTACAGAAACAACTTCAGCAGGTGAAAGTGCATCCTCGATAAAGAGGGCAGGGTCTTCTGACCACTCAATGATGTCTATTTTTTCACCACCGAGTTCACTCATCACTGTCGAAACGCGAACACCACGCTGACCAACCATCGAGCCAACAGGGTCGATGTGATCATCATGTGCGAACACCGCAATCTTTGATCGGCTACCCGCTTCTCGAGCAATCGCCTTTACCTCGACTGCACCACTCTGGAGTTCAGGTGCTTCGATAGCGAAGAGTTTCTCGAGGAAGTCAGGGTGTGATCGTGAGAGTTTGAGGAAAATACCTCGAGGTGTCTCGTCGACAGCAAGGAGGAGGGCACGAATACGCTCTCCTGGTTTAAATCGTTCACCTGGTATTTGTTCATCATATGGCATTACACCAGTGACACGACCAAGGTCGATATAGAGGTTGCCGCGCTCAAAACGTTGTACGTGACCGACGACAATATCTCCTTCTTTCTGTCCAAATTCAGAAAGCGCAGATTCTTTCTCTGCCTCACGAATCTTTTGGATGATGACTTGCTTTGCAGTTTGGGCAGCAATACGTCCAAAATCATCTTTCGCTTCAAGCGGGAAGATGAGCTCGTCTCCTAGTTCTACGTCGCGCTTAATGAGCTTTGCAGAGTCGATAAGGATGTGTTTCTCAGGATCAAAGCGTACACGAAGTTCCCCGTCTTCACCGAGAACAGGCTCTTCTTCAACGTGTGGTCTTCGATCATCCTCAGGACCTTCTTCAATAGGGGTTTCTTCCATCCGCACCATTGATTCATCGACAACGATCTTAATTTGATCGAACGTTGTTGCTCCGCTTGTAATATCAAAATGACAACGGATTATTTGTCCGCGCTTGCCGAATTCCTTCTTATACGCCGTTGCGAGTGCCTGCTCAATTGCATCAAGCATCTTTTCACGGCTCACACCACGCTCGTCCTCCATCTGATCGAGGACTGAGTGTATTACCTTTAAATCAAACATATACCTATATTTTGCGGAGTATTCTCCATAGTAATTATTCTGCTATTGCAGAATCTGCCAACAAAAATGCCGGCCACGCGGCCGACCATGAAGTCATTAACGACAGTATATATATGTACGAAATATTGTCAAAATCCACCGCCGTATACCGCCGAGAACACAGGTACAGCTCCCTCCAAGTGATGCTAAGATAAGCCACGACACGTCTTTGACTATTTAACAATATTATGTTAAAATACTTTAGTAAGTACGCGTGCACGTCGCTTCTACGTGTGGTCTTTGACTACATCTCAATCCAAAAAAAGTTCACTGCAAAAGGATCGAATAACGCATAAATCATAGCTTCGAATCAACCCAACCTTCCTAACAGGAGATCTTCAATGCAAATCTCGCAGATGTCAGGATTCGTCCTCGTGCTCCTGGTCTCAACCCTCTTCTTGGTGGGAACGAGTCTTTTCGGACACGGTGATGATGTCGATTTGAGCGACGGACTTTCTAACGGCGATAGTGGACCCGATCTGCTATCCTTGCGGAACCTCTCGCTCTTCGGTCTCGGCTTCGGCTCCGTCGGCGCCATCGCGACGCACATGGGTGCAACCCTGGTGATGTCGTGCGCGGCCGGGACAGGTTCCGGACTCGTGTTCGCGTTCGTCGGCTGGATGTTCTACAAGACCATCAACCGGCAACAAGCGTCGAGCAATACCAACACAGGTACGCTTGTCGGCAAGCAAGCAACGGTGTCGGCCCATATCGCCGCAGGGCAGGTGGGACAAGTCATTGCGACCGATACCTTCGGTAGCACCATCTATCTCGATGCGCGCTCACAGGAGGACGGGCGTGTGTTCGCTGAAGGCGAACAGGTCTACATCCTACAAGCAGCAGGCAACCTTGTTAGGGTTGCCAAACAGATGAACTGAACCAACCAGAAGGAGTCACACACATGATGGAAACTATTGGGCAGATTTTCTCTAGCCTCGCAATCCCTGCGATCGTCGTCGTGCTCGCTTTGGTGCTCTTCGGCACGCTTCGTGCGGTGTCGCGGCTCTACACCAAGGTCGCACCCAACGTCGTTGCTGTCGTCTTCGGTCGCAAGAAAAAGTCGAGCATCACCACGAAAGATGCTGAAGGTAGAGAGGTAGAACAAGCGATCGAGCGCGGCTACCGGGTCGTGAAGGGTGGCGGCTTCCTACGCATCCCCATTCTGGAGGACGTGCAGACGCTTTCGCTCAACACGATCCCGCTGTCCCTCGATGTAGTGGCACCGAGCAAGAACAAGGTTCAGGTGCGCGTGAAGGCGATCGGTAACACGAAGATCCTCTCCGACGACGCATCGCTCGCACTCGCGATCGAACGTTTCCTCGGTAAGGACGAAGGCTTCATCAGCAACACGGCAAAGCAGAACCTCGATGGTGTGCTTCGTGGCATCGTCGCTACGCTCACGGTCGAGGACCTCATTGGTGACCGTCAGCAGTTCGAGACGAACGCGCTCACCATCGGCAACGGCAGTTTGGCTAAGCTCGGTCTCACGATCGATCTCTTGACCATCCAGGAAGTCACCGACACGGAAGGCTACATCGAATCGCTCGGCAAGCAGCGAACAGCGGAAGTTGTCGCGGATGCGCGTATCGGTGAAGCAAAGGCGAAGCGTGACGGTGACGTCCAATCCGCGGCACTGAATCGTGAAGGTGAAGTGGCCAAGGCCGAGGCGGCAACCGCCGTTTCGGATGCCGAGCGTTCGCGCGATATGCAGATCGCCGACAACAGGGCGAAGGTCGGTGCACAGGAAGCACGCGTTCCCATTGCTGCGCAGATCGCTGCAACGGAAGAAGGTCAGAAGCTCCGCGTGGCGAACGTCACTTCCGAGCAAGCCGAAGCCGAAGCGCAGATCACCCTCCAGGGTGTCATCAAGCGCAGGACGGAGGCCCAGCTCGATGCGACGGTCATCGTCGAAGCCAACAAGCGCGGTGAAGCTGCTATCGTCGAAGCCAACAGGCGCGGTGAAGCTGCTATCGTCGAAGCCAACAAGAAGGGCGAAGCGGCGGTCGCCGAAGCTACCAAGCGTGGTGAAGCGACTGTTGCCCAGGCGAACGCCGAGCAACAGGCAGCAACTGCGCGTGGCGAAGCGACACGTGTCATGGCCGAGAAGGAAGCTGCGGGTCAGCTCGCCAAGCAGACAGCCGAAGCGGATGGTCGCAGCCGACTTGCGCAAGCGAGTCAAGCTGAGGCCGAAGCACAAGCTGCTGGCGAACGTGCCAAGGGCCTTGCGGCAGCCGCCGTCAAGGAAGCAGACCTCACTGCCGTTGCTACTGGCACCAAGGCGCAAGGCTTGGCCGAAGCCGATGTCACCCGTGCTCGCCTTCTCGCCGAGGCGGAAGGTATCGAGAAGCGCGCCGAAGCGCTCTCGAAGCTTGACGACACCGGTCGCATGCTGATGATCCTCGAAGCGCTGCCCCCGGTCCTTACGGCGTTGGGTGCGGTCGCAAAGGAGGTCATGGTGCCGGTCGCTGGTGCTATCGGTCAAGGTCTCGGCAACATCGACGAAGTGCGCATCATCGACATGAGTGGCAACAGCCAAGCCGGTAACGGCAATGTGCTGAAGCAATTCGCGGCGATGCCGAACGAGACCATCTTCGGGCTTCTCGAGAAGGCGAAGTCCATGGGGTTTGGCGATGTTCTCGAACAGTTCGCTACCAAGTTCGGTTTCGATCTGTCCAAGATGACCGCTGGTGACCTCGACCGCGTCAAGAGTGCGATCGGCGCACCGGAGTCGAGCGATTGAGATGAACGAGGTCCCGCCGCCAAGGGTGCGCGGGTACAAAGGCCCCAACCAATGTCGGGATGACATGGGTTTGGGGCTTTTTCTTTTTCATATCTCGACTAACTCACACTCATTTACAAAATGCAGAGTGAGTATGTGCACGTGAGTGCTATACTACAGTCATAACCCCAAGGAGGTTTGTTCTTACCGTGCGTATACAAGATGCACAACTTAAGCGATTTGTTCTTGATTCGGGACTGGTATCTCGAAAGGACCTTGATGCTGCCGAAAAAGTAGCAGGGGATGAAAATCGCACGCTCTCAGAAGCGCTCGTTTCTTCGGGAGCAATGTCAGAAGACGACCTCCGTCGCGTTGAGTCGTATGTACTCGGTGTTCCGTTTGTATCACTCAAAAATACAAAGATAGATTTTGAAGTACTTTCGCTCATCCCTGAACCTATTGCGCGAAATCACAATATTATTGCCTACAAGAAGGAGAATGATGCACTCGAGGTTGCAATGCTCGACACCGCTGACCTTCCTACAATTGATTTTATAAAGAAGAAAGTCGGACTCAAGATTCTCCCTCGTCTCACAGACACAGAGTCTATGAAAGGTGCCCTGATGCAGTATCAGAAGACACTCAAGGATGAATTCGGTGATCTTATTTCAAAGGAAACATCAGCACTTAAGGTTGTTGCAGAGGGTAGTGGGGAAGAGCTTACAGAATCGGATCTCAAAAAAATGGCTGAGGATCTGCCTGTTGTGCGTATTGTTGATACACTCCTTCGGCACGCAATCATTCAGGGGGCTTCGGATATCCATATCGAACCAATGGAGCAAGAGCTCCTCGTTCGCTACCGTATCGACGGTATTCTTCATGATGCCATGACGCTTCCAAAGCATGCTGCATCCACGATTGCTGCCCGTATCAAGGTGCTTTCAAATCTGAAGCTCGATGAAAAGCGTCTTCCTCAAGATGGCCGATTCAAAATGGAGATGGAAGGACAGAAAGTCTCTTTCCGTGTTTCGGTACTCCCTATCTTTTTTGGAGAGAAGATCGTGATGCGTCTTCTTCGTGAAAATCGTTCAGGGTATACGCTTGAAGGGCTCGGTTTCCATGGCCAAGCACTTGAACGCATGCATGATGCGATGAAGCAAACAACAGGTATTATCCTCGTTACCGGACCAACCGGATCAGGAAAAACCACCACACTCTATACAGTGCTCGATCTCCTCAATACTCCGGAGGTGAACATCTCAACGATTGAAGACCCGATCGAATACCAGATGGCTCGCGTGAATCAAACCCAAGTAAAGCCAGAGATTGGTTTTAGTTTTGCGAACGGACTCCGCTCCCTTATGCGTCAGGATCCTGATGTCATTATGGTTGGTGAGATTCGTGATACTGAAACAGCATCTCTTGCTATTAATGCAGCGCTTACTGGACACCAAGTACTCGCGACAGTGCACACCAATTCAGCATCAGCAACCATTGCTCGTCTTATGGATATGGGAGTTGAGCGATTCCTCCTTGTTTCAACCCTCCGTGTTGCAGTTGGGCAGCGTCTCGTTCGACGCATTACTGACGCAAAAGAATCGTATACGCTTTCGGCAAATGAGCGTGCAGACCTTGAAAAGCATATTGACCTAGATCGTGTACTCAATGCGCTCAGGACAGAAGGGGTAGTGAAAGCATCTGCTACCTGGAATACGATTCCATTTTATCGACCAAAAGGTAATGCGAGTGGAGAAGAGGCATACAAAGGGCGTATTGGAATTCATGAAGTACTCCATATATCACCAACGATTAAGGAGCTCGTGATGGCTGAGGCAACATCAGACCAGATAGAAGCGCAGGCAAAAAAGGAGGGAATGCTCACCATGCTTGAAGATGGAATTTATAAAGCGACGCTTGGACTTACAACAATTGAGGAAGTGCTTCGTGTTATTTCAGAATAAATATGGCTTCATTTACCTATAAAGGAAAAGATGGTGATGGAAACGCAGTGAAGATGACTGTCGAAGCGGCAGATAGGTACGCCGTCTATGCCGTTGCTCGTGAGCATGGCCATACCGTTTCGCATATCATCGAGGCAGGAAAATTTTCTTTTGGTTCGTTCATCAATATTGAAAAGATTAATTTCTTCCTCAGTAAAGTTAAGCTCGATGAGCTCGTTATGGCTACAAGAAACTTGGCTGCCATGCTCAGAGCAGGGCTCCCGCTTTCACGAGCGCTCGCGGTGATTGAGAGACAATCAAAAAACCCACGCCTCAAAGGGATTATGGTTGTTGTTCGCGAGGAAATAAATAAAGGAAATCAGTTCAATGAGGGTCTCGCAAAATACCCCGAAACATTTTCGAATCTTTACGTTGCCATGGTGCGTGCAGGAGAAGAGAGTGGTGGTCTTGCACCAACACTTGAAACACTCGCGATACAGCTTGAGCGTTCATCAAATCTTCGAAAAAAGATAAAGGGAGCAATGATATACCCATGTATTGTTATCTCGGTAATGATCATTATCGGTATTCTCATGATGATATTCGTGATGCCGACCATCACAGAGACATTCCTCAAGCTCGAGATGGATCTCCCGCTCACAACACGTATTCTCATTGGCTCGAGTACCTTTATGAGCCAGAATGGCCTTCTTGTGATTTTAGGTCTCGTTGCGATTGTTGTGGGTGTTGTTTCATTTGTGCGAACTCGAGTGGGGAAGCGCCTTTTTCACCTCATGCTCATTCATCTTCCTGTGATCGGTAATCTTGTAAAGGAGACAAATGCTGCGTATACAGGTCGCACCCTCTCCTCACTCCTTGCTGCAGGTGTTGATGTTATCGGAGCGATTGAAATTACCAAAGATGTAATCCAGAACGTTCACTACAAAGACATCCTCGAAGAGGCAAAAGTGAAGGTTGAAAAAGGAAGTCCACTCTCGGAAACATTTATTGCGCATGAAAATCGCTATCCTATTCTTGTCGGCGAAATGATTTCGGTAGGTGAAGAAACGGGTAACATTAGTTCGATGCTCACCGAGATTGCAACATTTTACGAGACAGGCGTAGAACAAAAGACAAAAGATCTCTCAACAATCATTGAACCGATTCTTATGGTGGTTATCGGTGCAACGGTAGGTTTCTTTGCACTCGCCATGATTGCACCGATTTACTCTATCGGAGACAGTATCAAATGACGCTATGATAGGCACGCATGGCTTGGTCAGAGGTTTCACACTTATAGATGTACTTGTCACGTGTGCGCTTCTCGGTCTCATGTTTGCAGGTATCTTTGGCGGTGTGCAAGTAGCATCTGAACTTATTGGACTGACTAAGGCAAAAACAGGGGCACTTTCAATCGCAAATGAACGCATCGAGTACATTCGTTCACAACTGTATGCAGATGTGGGAACAGTGGCTGGTATTCCTCCAGGAGCCATTCCTCAAAATGCAGCCACATCTTTAAATGGAGTAACGTATAACGTACGCACACTTATTCAGTACGTCGATTCGCCAGATGACGGCACGGGTGCTTCCGATTCAAACGGTATTCTCGCAGACTACAAGGAGGCAAAAGTAGAGGTGACCTGGAATGTAGGTTTTGGAACATCAACCGTTTTTCTTCTCACAAACATTGTTCCTTCAGGGATCGAAACTACCGATGGGGGAGGAACGCTCACGGTAAATGTGTTTGACGCTGATATCCAGCCACTTCCAGGTGCATCAGTGCGTATCTATAACAACACAACGACATCGACGATTGATGTGACGAGAAGTACGAATGCCTCGGGAATAGCAATGTTTGGTGGTGCGCCAGCTGCAGCAAACTACGAGATAACGGTCACAGATACGGGATACTCTACGGATCAGACCTACTCTGCAACAACATCAAATCCAAACCCTGCGACCCCACACGTTGCGGTCATTGAGGGAGCAGTCTCAACAATGAACTTTCAGATCGATGAACTTTCAGATCTGACTGTGCGTACGGTTGCGCCAGCAACGTACGACTATTTCACTGATTCATTTGCAGATAGTTCACAGTTGTTTTCGCTCTCTGATACTGATGTGACTGGAGGAGCACTCACGCTCCTTGGTGCACCCGGCTCGTATCCAATGTCTGGCACTGCACAAACTATACCGATCACGTCAGGTTCGCTTTTGGCGTGGAACCAAGCTACGTGGGTTGCAACAACGACTGGCGTAACAGCGGTGAGAATGCGTGTATATGAAGTAACGGGCACAAGTACCTATACCATCATTCCTGACGCTGATTTATCTGGAAATAGTACTGGTTTTACGGTAAGTCCAATTGATCTGAGCACGCTCTCCGTCGGTACATATGGAACACTTGCACTCGTGGCAGAGCTCACGAGTTCAGATAGTGATGAGACACCTGCGATCAGTATTTGGGAAGTTATGTACACAGAAGATGAGCCAAATATTCCCAACGTAGACTTCGAATTGCGTGGTGCAAAAACTATCGGTACGAATGCCTCTCTTGCTCCCATCTATAAGTATCAAGCCACACACGATTCTGGAGCAGGCGCTTCAGTGACTATCTCTGACCTTGAGTGGGATGTGTACAGCGTTACACTCGTGACTCCAGGATATGACATTAGTAATGCATGCCCTTCGCTCCCATATGCACTTGATCCTGGAGTATCTGAAACGCTCACACTCACATTGGTAAGTGCTTCAGCACACACGCTCAGGGTGCAGGTAGTGAATAGCGCTGGCGACCCCATTCCAAATGCGACAGTTGAACTTTCGCAAGGAGCATCGTCAATCGATACAGAGAGTTCCTCGCTTTGTGGTCAGGTATTTTTCGATTCAGGTTTAGGAGCCGCTACTGATTATGAGTTGTTTGTTCAGGCTCTAGGGTACAGCGATACTACTGTCACGGGAGTGAGTGTCGATGGGGATTCGCTCGTTACCGTTACGATGGCACCATAATATGCACATATACTCAAAACAAAAGAGGGGGTTTACGCTCATTGAGATGCTGATGGTTGTTGCTATCACCATGCTCATTTCAGCAGCACTCTTCACTGCAATCGTACAGTTTTACCGATTCAACGATTACGCGCTTGCACAGGCATACCAGGTTTCGTATGCTCGCCAGGGTGTAGAGCAGTTAGTACGCGATTTGCGCGAAATGACATTTGCTGACGATGGTACATTTCCTCTTGTACGGATGGATGACTACGAAATTGGTTTCTACAGTGATATCGATCGTGATGACAGTGTTGAGTACGTTGAGTATAGGCTTGCTACCACTACGTTTATAAAGACAGTCTATGGTGCTACAGGATCTCCACCCGTATACAGCACTTCGACTTCGGAGATTGTGTACACGCTCTCTGAGTACGTACAAAATGAAATTCAAACGACTCCGATATTTCGGTATTACGACGAGGCCGGAGATGAAGCAACAGCGTCATCAACGCTTACTGACATTCGGTATGTAGAGGTGGGTGTTATAGTAAACATAGATCCGCTTCGTGACCCAGGTCAGTTCATGCTCCGCTCGAGCGCGTCACTTCGCAATTTAAAAGCATATGAATAATACGGTACATGCATCAGAGAAAGGATATTTGCTCGTACTTATACTCGTGTACGGATCAATTTTCTTTGTGATCCTCTCATCGATTTTTAGTTACATCGTTACACAATCGCGACTCGCAGATACAAAGTATGCGCGAGAACAAGCGCTCGATATCGCAGAGGCAGGGCTCAATTACTATCGGTGGTTTCTTGCCCATAATCCGGGAGATGCGACAAATGGTACCGGTATTCCTGGTCCGTATGTACACGACTACTTTGACCCTGAGGGTGCAAAGATAGGAGAGTTTTCTCTCGACATAGCGAGTTCAACTTCTTGCGGGGACGTGTATGCGATTGATATCACCTCTAGTGGGTACACTATGGATAATCCGACAAACATCCGGACAGTATACGGACGGTATGCGCAGCCAACGGTCGCGGAGTATTCATACATCATAAATTCTAATGTGTGGGCGGGAAGTGATAGGCAGATCATTGGTCCATACCACTCGAATGGGGTGATCCGTATGGATGGTACAAATTTTTCAACCGTAACGAGTGGGCAGGAGACATGGGTGTGTGACGGTTCGATATCTTGTTCCCCTACAACAACAGGAGGCACTGTGGCCGGTGTGTACGGCGATGGCGTAAATGATCATCTCTGGAGCTATCCATCTCCACCAATCAACTTTACTGGGCTTACGATTGATCTTTCTGCGATGCAGGCAAAGGCACAGACAGGGGGCGGTCGTTACATAGCTCCATCAGGTAGCTATGGGTATCGGCTCGTCTTTAACTCGAATGGCACGTTTAGCGTGTATCGCGTAACAGGTACCTATAACTACGGTGGGTACACCACAGAGAACGGATGGCAGTGGGAGCGACATGTGATTCAAAATCAAACATTCGTGGCTACATACACCGTTCCTTCTGCATGTTCGCTCATTTATGTTGAAGATAAGGTGTGGCTCGAAGGAACCGTTAATGGGAAAGTTTCCATTGCTGCAGCTGATGTCGACACCTCAGGCGTAAATCCAAGCATCATTCTGAATGGAAGTATTACGTACGCAAATGCAACATCAGGACTGCTCGCTATCGCTGAGCAGGATGTACTTGTGGGACTCGTTGTCCCTGACACGATGTCACTTAATGGTATTTTCATAGCCCAGAACGGTCGTTTTGGAAGAAATCATTACTCAACATCAGGTACATATGATGTGGAATCAATACACGATAGTTATGTGCAGCAGACAAACCTCACGGTAAACGGCACCATTGTTTCAAATGGTCGCGAAGGAACAAAATGGACTTCGGGAGGAGTGTTTCAGTCAGGTTTCCAGAATCGTACGAACTCGTATGACCGTGATCTGGTGGCCGATCCACCGCCACTTACTCCCGAAGTTTCAGATACCTACCGATTTATCGAATGGAGAGAGGTAGAGTAGATGGCAAAAATACCCTGAGTAATCAGGGTGTTTTTCGCTATGCTATACTTTTGATACATGAAAATTGGCCACCAAGCGCTCGTTATCGGGAACTGGAAGATGAACCCACAAACAGACGCGCTCGCAAAAAAACTTGCTCAGGAACTTAAAAAGGCCCTTACCCATCGGGGTGATGCAGAAGTGGTCGTTGCGCCACCTTTTCCATTTCTTGGAACAGTGCGGGCAGTACAAAATAGTGGGAAGGCATTTCAGATAGGTTCTCAAGATGTTCACCATGAAGCACTCGGTGCATATACAGGTGAAGTGTCACTGCCGATGATAAAGAGCTTTAATGCAACGTATGTGATCATCGGGCACTCAGAGCGCAGAAAAGCAGGTGAAACAGATGGTGAGGTAAACACAAAACTCACTGCAGTCATAAAAGCTGGACTCACTGGAGTGGTTTGTGTAGGTGAATTGAAGCGTGACCACGGGGCGCAGTACCTCGGACAGATAGAGACACAAATTCGTGAGGCAGTAAAAGGTCTTTCGCGAGCAAAGCTCGGAAGTGTGGTGATTGCATATGAACCAGTGTGGGCTATTGGTACAGGACAGAATGCTACGCCAGACGATGTGCATGAGATGAAGCTCTTTATTGAGAAGACACTCACCGATCTCTATGGACGCAACTACGCCCAAAAGGTACGCATTCTCTACGGAGGATCAGTGAATCCAAAAAATGCCGGGGAAATCATGAAAGATGGAATGGTTGATGGATTCCTCGTTGGAGGTGCAAGCTTGAACGCAAAGGATTTTACGACGATTGTGAAGGTAGTGAATGAGGTAACTAAATAGCAGCTATGCTTCCCGGATTGCGTGATGTCCCGAGTGTACAAGGAAAGCGGGTTATTGTTCGAGCATCACTCGATGTACCAATTACTGATGGTGTTGTCACGAATGAGTTTCGAATCAAGAAGGCACTTCCCACTATAAAAATTCTTGCAGAACGGGGAGCGAGAGTTACTGTGATCACTCACGTTGGTAGGGATAAGAAAAATAGTACGTACCCAGTGTATGAATCCCTTAAAAAGTATATCCCGCTTTCACATAGTGAAGCTGTGATTGGGGACGGGGTGAATGCAAAAATTACTGCACTCAAAGATGGTGAGGTGCTCCTCCTTGGGAACCTGCGCGCGCATGATGAGGAAGAGGCTAATGATGATGCTTTTGCAAAGACACTTGCTTCATACGCAGATTTCTATGTGAACGATGCTTTTGCAGTGTCGCATCGAGCGCACGCGTCAATCGTCGGTATTCCAGCTCATATACCTGGGTTTGGAGGAGTTACGTTTGAAGAAGAGTATACGCAGCTTTCACGTGCACTTACGCCAGAACATCCTGCACTTTTTATTTTAGGTGGTGCTAAGTTTGAGACGAAACAACCACTCATTGTTCGCTACGCACATACCTATGAGCACGTTGCTCTTGGTGGTGCGCTCGCAAATGATTTTCTTAAAGCCCGAGGATTTCCCGTTGGTACATCACTTGTTTCACCAGTTGATCTGAGTACAGATCCGCTTGCGGAGAAGGAAAACATTATCGTACCTATCGATGTCGTCGTTGATGGAGCGCAGGGCAAGAGAGAGGTGAATGTAGAGCAGGTTCGCGATGATGAAAAAATTCTTGATATCGGACCACGCTCGGTAGAAGCGCTTGCGCCTCTCATTCATGAAGCAAAGACAATCCTTTGGAATGGACCACTTGGATACTACGAAGGTGGGTATGATACTGCAACGAAGGCTGTTGCAAAGCTTGTTGCAGAATCAGAAGCATTCTCTGTTGTGGGAGGGGGGGATACGGTTGCTGCTATTGAGTCACTTGGACTTGCTGATCAGTTCGGGTTCCTTTCAACTGCGGGTGGTGCGATGTTGGAATATTTGGAAAAGGGCACACTTCCCGGCATCGACATACTCAGAAAAGAAGCATAGACCCCATTAGAGAAGGCTACACAATTACGCGTCACTCGAGTGGAACGTTATTCATGTTCACAGGTGCTCTCTAACGGGTTAAACTTTCTATATGTTAAAAGTCATGACACTCGCATTTCTTCTTAAGGAAGGAGAAATTTGTCTCGCAATGAAGAAACGTGGTTTTGGTGAGGGGAATTGGAATGGGTACGGTGGAAAACTTGAGGAAGGAGAGACTGCGACCGCTGCAGCTGTCCGTGAAATCAAGGAGGAGAGTGGGGTAGATGTGAACGAAGCCGCTCTCGAAGAGGTCGCGCTCGTTGATTTTATATTTGAAGATGGAAAACATCTCCTCGTGCATACGTACTTTGTACGAGAGTGGTCAGGAGAACCTTCCGAGACCGAAGAGATGAAGCCACGATGGTACGCCTTTGATGCAATCCCCTACGATCTCATGTGGGCAGACGATATTCACTGGCTACCGCGTACACTGAAAGGGGAAAAACTTCGCGGAACTGTCTATTTCAACAATGGCGGTGAGGGTATTAAAGATATGAAATGGAGCGTGGTTGAGAGTTTCTAGGAAAGTGCATTCCGTACTGCGCTTGCGACTTCAGTAAGTTCTTCAGGAGAAGCCTTGTATCGAGGTTCCCAGACGAGCTCGTTTGTGGTGCAGGGATACATGCGCACGTGAATGTGTGGAACTTCAAATCCCTCGATAACGATGCATGTACGAGTAGTGTTGAAAGCGGTATCGAGTGCCTTTGCTATTTTCTTTGTGGTCTCCATGAGTGCTCGGTACTCCTCGTCAGTGAGATTAAAGACATAGCCCTCCTGGCGCTTTGTCGCAACGATAAGCTGCCCTTTCATCGTGGGCATGATGTCAGGGATAACAATTGAGTAGTCATCCTCATAGATAATCTCCGCCGGTATTTCACGCTTGATTATCTTTGTGAAAATTGAGTCTTGCATGCTGCCATCGTACCAAATTTTTGCATGGTAGAATACCTACCACTATGGCGCCACGACAGATTTACGAAGCGCACCCACGTATTGGAGAGAAGGAGAGTGAAGTACTTTCGCACCTCGATCCTGTAACACAGCAACTTCTTTTTGCTCGGGGTATAGGGACAAAAGAGACTGCAGAGAAGTTTCTCAATCCAAATTTTGATGCTGATCTCCATGATCCATTCCTCCTCACCGACATGGAGAAGGCTGTTGGTCGTGTACTCTCTGCAATTCTTGCGGGAGAACATATTGTCATCTATACCGACTACGACTGTGACGGCATTCCTGGTGGTGTGATCCTTCACGATTTTTTTACTGCAATTGGGTACACACATTTTGAAAACTACATTCCGCATCGTCACCATGAAGGGTATGGGTTTAATGCGGGTACCGTGCCTGGCTTCAAGGAGCGGAATGCCAAGCTCATCATTACCGTTGATTGTGGTATTACGGACAACGAAGCAGTAGAGAAGGCACAGGGAATGGGCATTGATGTCATCGTGACAGATCACCATGAGCCACATGAGATACTTCCACCGGCATATGCAGTAGTGAATCCGAAGCGTGATGATGCGTACCCATTCAAGGGTATCTGTGGTTCCGGAGTGGCATTTAAGCTTGCACAGGCAACACTCACGCGTGGGCGTGAACAGGGGACTATTACTCTCAAAGAAGGGATGGAAAAGTGGTGGCTTGATATGGTGGGACTCGCAACTATCGCTGACATGGTGCCACTCGTGGATGAAAACAGAACACTCGCTACCTACGGACTTCAAGTGCTCAGAAAATCGCAACGTCCCGGTCTCGCACATCTTCTCAGAAAGTCTGGGAGTAACCAACGATACCTTACCGAAGACGATATCGGCTTTACTATTGCGCCTCGAATTAACGCAGCATCACGTATGGATGATCCTGAGGATGCGTTTCACATGCTCCGCTCAAAGGATGAAGCAATTGCAGGGGCAAAAGCGATGCACCTCGAAAAACTGAATAATGAACGGAAAGGGGTTGTTGCGTCGATGGTGAAGGAGGCAAAACATCGACTCGAAAATTGGACTGAACTTCCTTCAGTTATCGTGCTCGGGAATCCTGAATGGCGCCCATCACTCGTAGGGCTCGTTGCAAACACTCTTGCAGAAACCTATGCACGCCCCGCATTCCTTTGGGGTCGTGACGGAAACGGTGTCATCAAGGGATCGTGTCGCAGTGATGGTGTGATCTCGACACTCCGCCTCATGGAGGGAACTCCGGAGTCATTTATACATTTCGGAGGACACCATTTCTCGGGAGGATTTGGTGTGAGTGAAGAAAAGATACATACACTCCTCGATGATTTGGTTCTTGTTCGGGAGAAGTTTGGTGATGCACTCATTACAGAGCAGGTAACCTACATTGATGACAACCTTTCACTTGGTGATGTGACGAGTGGACTCATTCGGACACTCCGCTCACTTGCTCCGTACGGAGAAGGAAACCCAAAACCACTTTTTCGATTCGACGCTGTTACCCCTGAGTCAGTATCTATTTTTGGAAAAGCAAAGGATCATACGAAGTTACGCTTCATGAGTGGTGTCGGCCCGATCGACGCAATCGCGTTTTTTAAAACACCAGAACAATTTTCGATTGTACCTGAGGCAGGAAAACCACTTACACTCATTGCACATATCGAGGAGTCATTTTTTATGGGACGAAAGGAAACAAGACTCCGCATAGTCGACATAATTTGAAATAGACAAACCCGCGCGGAGCGCGGGTTTTTAGGGGCGACCACTCTTGGGTCGTACTAACGTGAGAATGAATTGAGGGAGCGATCCGGTACGCACCTCAACTGTTCTCTTGGCGATTTTCCATCCGCTCTCAAAAACCTTTCGGAAGTCATCTGGCTGGACCGTTTCAGATGTATAGATGAACTTCCGCTCTTCATATGGCAATTGGTTTGTAGCCATGTAAGTTATCCGTAGATCTTGGGGAACTGTGCCAGGTGTCCGAATCGGTCGATAAACGCCAAAATCACCAGAATGCTGAGGGCGATGATCGCTCCCCAGGCATGCTTTTGCTTTTGGGTTTGACCAAGTGCAAGGTACATGAAAAAGAACATAAGGCAGAATACAAGGACAAACCCTGTGAGCCACAACCAATCATTCAGATCCTTCATATGAGTCTCCAGTCGAATGTTGGGAACGTATACAACACTACGTATTCCATATCGCTAAGTCAAACCCGTGGCGAGCACGGGTTTTGATTAACTTCGCACAATACGGCGAATGACGAGGTGTACACACTTCGAACCGTCAGAGTTACGAGTGAGAAAGTGTCCACCCTTTACAACTGACCAGCCCGATTTTTTTATGCCGTTGAGATCATTTCTGATATCCATCCCAACCTTAAAGATGAACACAGTGCGCTCAAAGCGTATGTGTGCCACGGTTTGCCCCTCTTTGGTTGACTACGTATAACTCTATACTCTCGAATAATTGCGTCAATGGTATACTCACACACATGAAAGTTGTTACGATCTATTGCGACGGAAGTTCTATCGGAAATCCCGGACCTGGCGGATGGGGTGCGGTTGTATCGAGCGACACACGAGTGAAGGAGGTTGGTGGGTATGATACTGAGACAACCAATAATCGTATGGAACTCACTGCCGCTATTGAATCACTCAAAATATTGAAAACGAAATCGTCGGTTACTCTCCATACAGACTCGAGCTATGTCATCAACGGCATCACGAAGTGGGTGAAGGGGTGGGTAAAGAATGGATGGCTCACAAAAGACAAAAGTGATGTGGTGAGCAAAGATCTCTGGCAGGCCCTTGTGAAGGTCGCTCACGCACATGAGGTAAAGTGGGTACATGTGCGTGGTCATGAAGGAGTGCAACTCAATGAACGTGCTGACATGATCGCAAATGGGTATGCACGAAAAGAGAATGTGAAGCTTTTTTCAGGCTCTGAAGAAACATACACAGAATTTTTAAAGACAATGCCAAAGGCACGCGTCGTTTCAAAATCAAAATCGAAGTCAAAAGCAAAGACCGGACCTGCGTACTCGTATGTATCGGTGCTCGATGGAAAAGTGATGACGCATAAGACCTGGGCGGAATGTGAAAAGCGTGTAAAAGGAAAACCTGCAAGATTCAAGAAGGTATTTTCAAAGGAAGAGGAAAGTACACTTATGGAGGAGTGGGGTAGCTCGTGACCCAAATCGTACCTGGGAGGAACGATTAACGATCTTGATATTTATATGAATATGCTGTTTTATATACCCCGTTCCTGACACAGGGGTGTCGGGTTAGTTCTGCCGCAACGAGGTGACGCAATGAATTTCGGTGACAAGCAGAAAGTATGGTTCGTCGCTCTTCTCGAAGGAATGGTACAAAAACCAGAAGCACTTCAAGTTGATCGCATCAGAGGTGTGCGTGACCTTGAGATCGCCATCATTCCTGATCCACTGGACTTAGGTGTGTTCACCGACGAGGTGTGTTACGCACTCCAGACGCTCGTGGGCAAGGTGACAGGAGCGTTCCCGATCATTTACGTCAAAGATCACCCCCATCCTCGGGCAAAAGCGTCGTTTGCTCAAGACCAATACTTCCTATAAGGACTGTTGTCGCCCTCCCCTTGAAAGCCGTTTCGAGGGGAGGGCTTTTTAATATGAAGATTCCGCTATAATAAAATGATGCGGAGCATCTTCTTCTACATAGTGGTTATTGGCATTGCGAGCGGGATACTTTTCCGCTCATTTTTCGATATAGGGATTCCAGAGATTGTCCTCACGATTCTTATCGGCTTTGCACTTGGATGTGCATGGCGAATGAAAGTCCGTACCTATGAATCGGTGCTTTTCATGTCGAGTCTCTTCTGCATTGCCTGTGCTGTTGGAATGATACGGCTCCATGCGGAAGATTCGACGGTTTCGCAACTCCAGGAATACGTCGGTGAAACGAGTACATTCACCGGAGTTGTTGTGCGAGAGCCAGACGCTCGCACGTCTTCTCTTCACCTCTACATTCGTGAAGAAAGAACCGGTGCACTCTTCCTCGCGTTCGCTGATCCGTTTGAGAAGGTTGCGTACGGTGACCGTGTGAGTGTGGAGGGTGAACTCACTCTTCCGGAAACGTTTGAAACAGAAACCGGACGTGTATTTGACTACGTTGGCTTCCTCAAGGCACGAGGTGTGCATGAGGTCATCTACCGAGCGAGTGTCGACGTGCTCGGGTCTGAGGAGGGGAATTCAATTCTTTCACGACTCCTCATGCTCAAGCACGGTTTCATGGAGGTGATTGAACGCTCGATCCCTGAGCCAGCACTCGGGCTCGGGGAGGGTGTGCTTCTTGGTGTGAAACGTGCACTGGGCGAAGATCTTGAAGAGGTGTTTCGTACAGTCGGTATCATTCACATCGTTGTTCTCTCGGGGTACAACATCATGATTGTTGCAGAGTCTGTCATGCGATTCCTTGGACTCTTTTTCTTTCCGCGTACACGACTTCTCCTCGGGCTCCTCACCATTCTTCTCTTCGCACTCATGGTCGGACTCTCTGCGACAGTTGTTCGCGCATCGATTATGGCAGGACTCGTCCTTGTTGCGCGTGCAATGGGTCGAGGGTATGCGGTACTGCGTGCACTCGCGCTCGCCGGGATTGGCATGCTTTTCGTGAATCCGTATCTCCTCGCATTTGATCCAGGATTTCAGCTGTCTTTCCTTGCGACTGTGGGACTCGTGCTGCTCTCGCCGGAGCTTGAGATTCGCATGCCGAAGGTTCCCGAAATGCTTGGGCTTCGCGGATATCTTGCGACAACACTCGGTACACAGCTCTTTGTACTCCCACTTCTTCTCTTTAGCATGGGGACACTTTCGCTCGTGTCGGTCATTGCGAATGTACTCGTGCTTCCATTTGTTCCGATAGCGATGTTTGTGACATTCCTTACCGGTGTCGTTGGGAGTGTTGTTCCATTTCTCGGTACACTCATTGGTTTCGTCGCGAACCTAGTTCTCTCGTACATCATTGTGGTTGCCGAATTCCTCAGCACCATTCCATTTGCTTCGGTGACCATTCCGATATTTCCGTGGTGGGGAATGGTGATGCTGTTTTCTCTCATTGCAGGTTTCACACTATTTCTCCGAGAGCGACGCGCTTTTGAAACAGAAAGTGCGCTGGATGACTATGCTGACTGGACGATTGACGTGATACCAGAAGCGCCCCACGAGACTAAAAGTCTCGTGGGGCGCTAGAGCGCATTTCAATAATTCGACTAAGCGAGTGCCGTGAATCGTTCTTCACAAACAGCAAAGTTCACATTGGCCATGAATGCTTCAATGTAATTTTTCTTTTCTGCAGGGACATAGTCCACCATGAATGCATGTTCCCACATGTCGAGTGCAAGGATGATAGGGAGACCACCGAGCTGTCCAAGTTCATGGTCTGCGACCCATGCTACATGTACAGTGTTTGCTTCTGGATCCGCATAGAGTACAGACCATCCAATACCGCGACTCATGCCGACAGCCTTAAAGTGTTCGATGAATGCTTCGACTGATCCATACTTTTCTGAAACCGCTTGCGCGAGTGCTGATTGAGGAGAGAGTGGTTTTGTACCACCTTCAAGCTGTGCAAAAAAGTACTCGTGCATACGCATGCCGTTAAATTCGAACCCGAGCCGTCGTCGCGTCTCCATGATCGCAAATGCATACTTGTCCTTATCGAGCGCAGTGAGATCGGCAATCTGCTCGCGAAGTACATTTACATGCTTTACGTATCCTTCGTAGAGTGCGAGGTGTACCGATATTTGCTTTTCAGAAAGTCCAGGGAGTGTTGCAAGGTTAAATTTTTTTGCTGTGTATGTGTGCATAGAAAATCTAGATACTGGTTAAGAATTCAAAATGGTACGGAGAGTATACCATTTTCAGGGTAGAATACCTGAATGCAGAAACCGCTCGTATTCCTCAGCTTTGTAGCCATACTCATTGCTAGTTTTCTCTTTTTTGCACAACAGGAGGTGATGCTTTCGGAAAGTGGTCGTGCAAATCTAACGGTAGCGTTTCTCGACGTGGGGCAAGGTGACGCAACATTCATTGAGTCGCCAAACGGTACGCAGGTGCTTGTCGATGGAGGCCGGGGAGATGCTGCGGTGCTCCGTGAGCTTCCAAAATTCATGAGCCCGTTTGATCGGAGTATCGATGTGGTGATTGCGACGCATCCTGATTCTGATCACATCGGAGGACTTATAGACGTGCTCGCACGATATGAAGTCAAAACAATCATCATGACAAATAACGTGAACGATACACCTGCCTACGATGCCTTTATGCAAGCCGTCCGTGAAGAGGGAGTACCAATTGTGTATGCGATGCGTGGCCAGATTTTCGATCTCGGTACTGGTGCCATGGGCAGTACAACACTGACGATACTTTTTCCTGACCGGGATGTAACACATCTTGAGAGCAACACGGCATCTATTGTTGCACAGCTTTCGTATGGTGCTGCTGATGTACTTCTCACTGCTGATTCTCCTGATGAGATAGAAACGTACCTTGTCGATAGTGATGGTGCCGCACTCACGAGTGAGGTGCTCAAGGTAGGGCATCATGGTTCGCGTACGTCAACGGATCCTCAATTTCTTGCGATGGTACAACCAGCGTTCGGTATTATCTCTGCAGGAAAGGATAATGACTATGGCCATCCACATAAAGAGGTCATGGACACACTTCGTCAGTATGGAGTCGAAACAAAAAACACTGCCGATGTAGGCAGTATTTTCATGGAGTCGGATGGTGCTTCGATCTGGTTTAGATAAGGTTTGCTTCCTTGAGCGTTTTGTATGCCCCGTTCTTTGCGATAGTGCGGAGACCTTTTGTTGAAACAACTACAGAAATAGTTTTTCCAAGCTCCGGTACGAAGATAGCCTTCTTCTGGAGATTTGGTTGGCGGCGTACTTTTCCGCACGGATTAAACTGTGTCGCACGAGTGCGGTTGCTGTAGCGGCCACCAACCTGTGAGGTCTTGCCGGTTATCTGACATTGCTTAGCCATAGTGCGGGAAATCCTACCATACCGTGTGAAATAAGCAAACCCCCTACCGCACGTGTCGGTAAGGGGTTTCGGTTACATGCATCCAGAAAGGAACTCGGCAGGAGCAAATTTTAGGTAGCCCCGCTCCATGATGTTCGCGATGCACTTCTTCTCATCTTCTGTGGAAGAAAGCAACGCTGCATCTGCAAAAAGCGCATGCGCGTCTGCTCGCGGGCACATGGGGAGCGTTTCCCGGTCCTCGGGAGATGTCATCCAGTACTTGAGAAGCGTGATGAATGCAATCTTCCGTTCAGTGCTCACCTTCGCAGCACGGGTGAGTGCTTCGAGGGCACCGAGGAGAACTTCAGAATTCGTGTTATCAGAACGAGACTTGTTTTCAGTGGGGGACATGAAATCTCCTGTACAGTAGTCCAAAAAATACAGTATCGTTTTTTGTGCCGAAGAGCAACTTCGCAAAAGCTCTTCCCATACGCTACTATTATTCATATGGAAACAATCATTACACTTGCGGTACTTATCCTTTCAATCATTCTCCATGAGGTGGCCCATGGCTACGCAGCTAACTGGCTTGGAGACCCTACGGCACGTCTTCAGGGACGACTCACGCTTAATCCAATGAGTCATATTGATCCGATAGGTTCTGTTATTGTTCCCACGATGCTTTTTCTCACAAATGCTGGATTTATGTTTGGTTGGGCGAAACCGGTTCCATACAATCCGTACAATCTCCGGAATCAAAAATGGGGCGAAGCCTTTGTTGCTTTTGCAGGTCCAGGCACTAATTTTCTCCTCGCCATCATTTTTGCCGTACTCATACATATGAGTCCGATTCTCGGTCTTGATGCGTCGTTTGTTGACCTCGCAGCATACATTGTCTTTATCAATGTATTTCTTGGTTGTTTCAACCTCATTCCGTTCCCACCGCTCGACGGTTCCAAGGTGATCGAGCCATTTCTTCCGCGAAGCCTGGGGATGCGCTACCGTAGTCTTGGGGATTCTTTCGCGCGATTTGGGATTATGGGGTCTATCCTCATCCTTCTCGTTTTTGTTTTTGTATTCGCGGAACCTTTCTTCTACCTCGTCCGCACAATCACCGAGTTCATTATTACTCTATAAACAGCTGCGTTGCGATGAAAACTTGCGGTTTTCCCTGTATATAGTAGAGTATCGCCACCATTTATATGGCAACAATCAATCAATTAACACGTAAGTCGCGACGAAATCGACCGAATCGATCAAAGACAGGAGCACTCCAGTCTGGATTTAACTCGATCAAGAATCGTCCGAACTCATACAACTCACCGTTCAAGCGTGGAGTATGTACTCGTGTGACAACCAAGACGCCTCGTAAGCCAAACTCAGCGATCCGAAAGATTGCTCGTGTTCGTCTCACGAATCGTCAGGAAATCACTGCGTACATCCCAGGTGAAGGACATACGCTTCAGGAGCACTCAGTGGTTCTTGTGCGTGGAGGTCGTGTGAAGGATATCGGTGTCAACTACACCATCGTGCGAGGAAAGTACGATGCGACTGGAGTCGACAAGCGACGCGTTTCCCGTTCACGCTACGGAGCTAAGAAGCCAAAAGCGTAAACATTATTAAGTCTATAGTCGCTTAAGATACAGAGTGGATTCCTCTGGATGCCACGTATGCGACGAACAATTACAAATATATGCGAAGACCAATTAAGCGCCGAGCACCTCATACAGGTGATGCGAAGTACGATTCTGTGAACGTAACTCGACTCATCAACTACGTGATGCTTCGTGGGCAAAAGGAGACAGCACGAGCACTCGTGTATGCAGCGTTTGAGGAGATCAAGAACGCGAAGGAGGGAGGTGGAGATCCTGTTGAGATTTTCGAAACAGCAATCCGCAATGCAGGACCACAAATGGAAGTCCGTTCACGCCGCGTTGGTGGAGCGAACTACCAGGTTCCGCGAGAAGTTCGTCCTGAGCGTAGACTCGCGCTTGCGCTCCGATGGATGATCAATGCAGCACGTGGTCAGAAGGCAAAACCAATGCACAAAGCACTTGCAGAAGAGATCATGCTCGCTGCCAAAGAGCAGGGTGCAGCGGTGAAAAAGCGAGAAGATACGCACAAGATGGCCGAGGCCAACCGAGCGTTCGCACACTTCGCCTGGTAACAACCACAAAAAGACCGGCCATGAGCCGGTCTTTTTGTATAAAAGCCACACGATGTGTGGCTTTTAGTGTCGTGATTGCAAAGTAGCTTGAAGAGAGTAGTATGCTGATACCTGAAACGCTGGAGCGAGAATGTCTCGAATATTACTCGATATTGGCTCGGGAGATAGTTCTTTTGTTGTTCACTTTCAGCTCAGAAATCCTACACTGTGTAGTGACTTCCTTTGCGGCGAGCCGAGCTACCCGAAACCATGGCATGGTCCGTTGTGGTGGAAAAAGATACACAAGGTTCGAGCGCGATACGAAAATTTTGAAATTGCTGATTCGACAGTCGATATCGTAACGTTGAATGCCTATCATCCATTCACACCACCTCGAGGTATCATCAGTGAGGTGGTTCGTTGTTTGAGACCGGGAGGAGTCTTCATTTCGGCTCATCCGATCGATATGCATCCGTCTGTTGAAACACACCTTCTTGTGGATCAGTGTCCACAGGGAAAGGCCTATAGTTTTCAAAGAACAAAATCGTGGCTTGGCGGGTATGAGGTACAGATCACCGTTCGAGGATTTGGAGTAATTCGGTATCCTGCTTCGCCAACGATCCAGAGCCGCTTGGCACTCATTGAACAACCGGAAATGTACAAAAATACTGAAATGCTAAACGGGTACATTTATCGGAGTGTTGCAACGCCTCCGGGGGTGCGCGTATGGCAACGTCAGTAGAACCACAAGGCTATGCCCTTGTGGTTTTCTTATGAGAGACGCCTTCGTCCCAGTCGTCGTGCAGAACGGTAGATGATGTATATGATAAGTATAAGAAGCAAAAGCTCCAAAATGGCAGGATGCGCAAGTATGCGTGAGGCTATCCAGAGTATGAGTGTGTAAAAGCCACTTATGAGTGCTTTGCCACTACGTATAACCGATTCAAAAAGTGACTCATCATCTTTTACGTGTGATCGTGTAATCGTTGCAGTAGAGTCGCCTTCCAAGGTTGTTGTCGCAGTCTCTTCGTTTGAAAAATACTGTGCGAGAGCATCCTTTCGCTCTTCACGATATGTATCAAGATCATTTTTTGTTTCACTGATCACTTCTGTAACATTTTCTACAATGTCCTTTGGTATGCCTTCAGGAACGTATTGCTCAAGACCGACTTGAGTGATTGTGTCCCCAGCATCACTTCGAGTCCTAGGAGTTTCCTTTTTTGGAGATTCTTCTTTTTGCTCCTCTTCTCCCTTTTCTGTATTTTCAGAATCATCTTTCTCTACGTTGTTTTTAATAAGTGGGTTTGTGCCTTGTGTGTTTTCGTCGACGTCACTTATCGAATCGTTATCGTCATCAGTATCTTTTTCGTTGAGAGTCCCGTCACTATCAGTGTCGTAGTCTACAAAAACAGTATCTTGCGCAATAGTGTTTTCCACCTCAGCATTTTCAGGTGTTTCTCCTATCGTGTGCACTCGAACGTCAGAAAGTGATGCAGTGATAGTGTGTTCGCCATAGCGCGGGGTCCAATCAACCCATGCTTCTACGATGCGTCCTGGAAGAGCGTTCACGTACGCAATACCGATGCGCGTTCCGTTGTCATTGAATCGTACCGTTCCCGTGAGATCGTGGTCGGTGTTATTGCGGAGCGCGACGTAGATGCGGGTCGGTTCATTTGCGACGATATTTTCATTTCCATACCAAAGACCTTGTACGAATCCTGCATTCAGCTCTGCACCAAAAACAGCTGTCGGCAAAGAAAAAATTCCAGAGATACATACGAGTGCTAACAGTGCTCGAAACATACATCCATATTATACTGCCTCTATTATGAAATTTTCCTTCCTCCCATACTGTGAAGAGTGTGGTGAAGTGCGTGTACCGCATGCGGTATATCGGTATGTACGATTCCCAGAGAGTAACGTCATACGATCACTTCCTGTGGTGAAGCAGTACATCGAGCTTACGGAGGCATGCGAACGTTTTTTTGATGCATTTTGGACTCCAGAACGAACGCTTCGCTTTATGAAAATGCTTTCTCGTATCGGTCTTGCCTCTCTACGTACGTCAGTGCAGCCACATGACAACACCCGTACACAGGCACTGTACGAAGGTGCAGTGCCTGCCGGGGTCACGCTCTATGCCTGCCGAATTCTTGGAGTACCAATTTGCTTTGTGGCAGAAAAGAAGCATGGTGAAAGAGTGTTTCAAACACTATTTCATATCATTCCTCGGCCGTATGCTTTTGTCTCGCCGTCACTTCCTTGGCTCGATGATAAGGGAAAGCTAAAAGAAAAACTGGTCGAAGCAAAAATTCCCTGTGCAGAGGGTGGTGTTGCTACGAGTGAAGAGGAGGCCGTTCTGCTCTTTAGAGCAATCGGCCGTCCCGTCATTGCAAAACCGTACAGTGGAAGTCGTGGTCGTCACACAACGCTTGATCTTCGAGATGAGGCAGATGTGAGAAAGGGTTTTTGCATAGCAGAGCAGCTCATGCCAAAAGTTGTTATTGAAGCATATTTAAAAGGAACGGTGCATCGAGTCACGCTTGTGGGCGGTGAACCAGTTGCTGTTGCGCGGAGGGAGTATCCGCACGTAATGGGTGATGGCGTTCACACTGTTCGAGAACTTGTTGAAATTGAAAATGCCAAACCGTATCGAACCGGAACCCACTTCAGACCGATTGATATCCGTCATCGCGCAGATGCTGCACTGAGAAAGCAGGGATGTACATTCGATTCAGTTCCAGGGGTAGGAAAAATGGTAATACTTAATGACAAGAACAGTCGCTTGCATGGGACAGTTACTGAAGATGTAACTGACAGTGTGCACCCTGATAATCTCGAGCTTTTCAGAAAGATCGGTTTCGCACTCGGGGATCCAATTGTTGGTGTTGATTTTATGATCGGCAGCATGGAACAGTCATGGAAGGATCAGGTGGATGCAGGTGTCATTGAATGTAACTCGATGCCTTTTATTGATGTGCATCACCAGGTGGTTAGCGGGCGGACAATAAATGTTGCGGAGCATCTCTGGAATGAAGTGATGCATGAAAAATACTACCGCTAAGGCAGATTTTCTGTGCGTGATAGAATAGGGTACTTACCCTGTAATGTAACGATATGGATACGAACGCACTTCAGAAGCAACTAGAAACAGAGTTTCCACATGGGGAGCTCACCGGCGATGCATTTACTGAATTTCTCACGAGTGTTGTTCCGTATCTTGCAAAACAGAACGCGGACGAAGAAGCGTACGCTCGTCTTCTCCGTCTCTGTATCCCGGAGCGGACCATAACATTCAAGGTGGTTTGGGAAGATGATCACGGGAAACTCCATACGAATCTTGGGTATCGTGTGCAATACAGTAGTGCACTTGGTCCATACAAGGGAGGTCTCCGTTTTGATGCGTCAGTAACACCCGACGTTCTCACGTTTCTTGGGTTTGAACAGATTTTCAAAAATGCACTCACCGGACTTCCACTTGGGGGCGGAAAAGGTGGCAGTAATTTCGACCCAAAGGGGAAGAGTGATAGTGAGATACGTCGTTTTTGTACAGCGTTTATTACTGAACTTTCAAAATACATTGGCCCCAATACCGATGTCCCTGCAGGTGATATTGGAGTAGGGGGACGAGAAATAGGGTACATGTACGGTGCATACAAGAAACTTGTGAATCGAACAGATGGCACACTTACCGGGAAGGGCGTTGGGTACGGAGGTTCGCATATTCGCACCGAAGCGACGGGGTACGGTGCAGTCTACTTTATCGAAGCAATGCTCGGGCAGGCAGGAAAGTCTATTCAAGGAGCACGTGCGCTTGTGTCTGGGTCTGGAAATGTTGCAACACATGTAGCTGAGAAGCTTGTGCATGTTGGTGCAATCCCACTCACGCTCTCTGATAGAGGTGGATATATTCTCGCTCCTGAAGGACTCACACATGAAGTTATTGATGCAGTGAAGGTGCTGAAGGATAAGGACGGAAAACTTTCCGAGCTCTCGCTTCCAGACGGAGTTTCGTACCACGAAGGGAAGGTTTGGGGTGCTCATGATGCTGAACTCATTATTCCTTCTGCAACACAGCATGAGCTCGACAAGGAAGATGCAGAGACGCTCGTGAAGAGGGGTGCGGTACTTGTTGCAGAAGCGGCGAATATGCCACTCACGCTCGACGCGGTAGCAGTGTGTACTTCAAATGGTGTATTGGTTGGTCCATCAAAGGCCGTGAACGCTGGGGGAGTTGCAGTTTCAGGACTTGAGATGCGACAAAATGCGAGTCATGCACAGTGGCCTCGAGAAACTGTTGATGGTGAGCTCCATGCAATCATGCGTCACATTCATGAAACATGTGTTCAGTATGGAAATGATGGCCAAAGTATCAACTACATAAAAGGTGCGAACATTGGTGGGTTCGTTCGAGTATTTGATGCAATGAAAAGTCTGGGCTGGTAAGCACACAAAAATGTCACGCATCTGCGTGACATTTTTTAAAGGCGCCAGTGGTTTCGAGGTGTTCGCGTGAACATTTCTCTACGAAATTCACGAAAGCCTAGTTCGAGGACAGGTGGGAGTGTACCCATTTCCCCTCCCCATACATCGGGGGCAATAACTGTTGTTACTGTTTCGTCACATGCTCTTCGAATAGCAAAGTTTTTCCCAAGATACCAAAGAGTAATGTCGATACGGTCATTCCGTAGACACTGTTCAGTGAGCGCAAAAAGTATATGCATGTTTCGCACCTCTGCGTGTGCGATGACATGGCGATACTCAAGCGGGAGTCGTTTTGACCACTTGAGAAAACCGTTATTTTGCCACTCAGTCCATGTTGTTGCTTCGAAAATAGGACGATAGTTCTGGGCATATGACAGTGCACACCAAAGAGAGAGTGAACATACAAGGTGTGCCTGCATGAGTATGCGGAGCATGACAACCTCCTTCACTGGTTGTGTGTACGTAAAAGAACGACCTATCTAAAAGTATGGACCGAAGTATTGCAAATGCAAGCATAAGAATATGCCTCGCAGGAGCGGGGCATATACATGCTTACGCAAACACCTTGCCGTCGTAGGGTTCGCTGTAGTAGCTTGCGGGTTCAGCCGGAGCTGCACCATTTGGCAGGTCTCGAAAGAGACGCAAGAGATCATCGATAGGATACGCTCCGTCAAATGCACCTGCACAGGTGACCGGAATTATTCCCATGGTGTCACCGCGGTACCAGGTGACGCGGTACGAGCGGTCTACGTACGTGCAAGGGAGTGTAACGGTAAACACCTCGCCCTTCGTATGTTTTCGATACGAAAGCACAATGGGCTTACTCACTCCTCTCGCCCGCGATACCCATTCACCAGGCTGAATTTCTTTCCAAACAACCTTTTGATCGACTGTTTGGGCGTGTGCTTCAGGGAGAAAACCAAGTCCTCGAGCAATGATGATGAGCATTGCCATGATGAATGCTCCGAGAAGTTTCTCATGTGGGGTACGCATGTGTGCTCCTAAAGAACGATGGAAGATAGGGTGATACCTTCGGTACCTATGCACTAGTATAAGATGCCCATAGAGCCCCTGCTCACGCCTAGGTGCACATTTATTGCCTTTGGGGACTAAATGTCGTATATTTAGCCGCATTCCGCCATTTTGGCGTTTTCTTTTCGGGCCATATCTGCTTGGATGTATCCACGAAAGGGGAGAGACAATTATTTAGCATCATTATTTATAACTACTTCCGAGCTTTTAGCTTAAAAGTAAGAAAACATATATGGCACGATCATTCCCACTCCATAAGGTTCGCAACTTCGGTATTGTTGCGCACGTGGATGCAGGTAAGACGACCAC
>Ga0075163_10001597_pt1 | contig 30617 bp, 16 predicted proteins | sample JI1023141ADNA_FD_71478 | JGI IMG/M metagenome (GOLD analysis project Ga0075163, IMG submission 71478) | Wastewater effluent complex algal communities from Wisconsin, to seasonally profile nutrient transformation and Carbon sequestration -... | ecosystem: Engineered > WWTP > Effluent > Algae...
CCAGCAGCGCGGACGTGACCAGCGCCGTGCCAGCAAGCGGGCCGGTTTCCTTCAAAGTCTATGCCACCACGCAGACAGCCGATGGCTACGTCACCTACGGCTCGAAAGAGAACAGCACGGCCGCCAACCGACCGCAGCTCGCTCTTTCCTACGGTCACACGCCGCCGGAGGTCAGTCTGGCATCGCCTGCCGATGGCGCGATTATTTCACACGCTGGAAATGTGACGTTCACCGCCGATGCCATCGCCACCGATGGAGCCATCACCAGCGTGGCATTTTATGACGGTGCCACGCTTCTCGGCACTGCCGCATCACTCCCCTACTCCATCACTCCATCTCTTTCTGGAGGCCCGCATTACCTCAAAGCCATCGCCACCGATGTGAACGGCCTCACACGCAGCAGCCTCGTGAATCGTGTCGATGTGGCCCACCCACCAGTGGCGAATGCAGCCACGCTCGACACGACGCAGACCGCGCCGATCGACATCGACCTGCGCACGCTCGTCAGCGATGTCGAGACACCGCTCTCCGACCTCAAACTGACGCTCGGCGCGGCCACGAATGGCGCCGTCACGATGCTGCCAGATGGTCACACCGCCCGCTTCACACCCGCCGCAGGCTACAGCGGCCCCGCCAGCTTCAGCTACACCGTCACCGACACCACTCGCGATGACCGCACGCTGCTGAACTACGCTTTTCAAAACAGCGACGTCACCGACAGCAGCGGCCAGAGCCGCGATGCCACGCTGAATGTGCAAGGCACCGGCACATCTACTTTTACCACCGACTCGCCGCTCGCGGATTACAGCACGAGCATCGCCCTGACCGAAAACAGCACCGCCGGGGCAGTGCGGCTCGAGCGCAGCCTCAGCACCGCTGACTTGGACCTCGCGGCGGACGATTGGGCCATCTCCGGCTGGTTCAAACGCAGCACCGCCACCAATCAGGATGTCATCATGCAGCTCGGCAGTTCCGGCAGCTTTGGCCCGAGTGCTCTCACGCTCGTGTTTTACGCCACGGGCAGCACCTTGGAGCTGCGGAACTACACCAGTGGTAACGTCGCCGACATCACCCTGAGCAAAACCAACGTCGCCACCAGCACCTGGAATCATTTCGCCGTCGTCCGCAGCGGCAGCGTGATCAGTTGGTATCACAACGGCGTGCTTGTGGGCAGTGACAACGCCTTCGCGCTCGCCATCACCAACAGCCAGCCCGTGAAGTTTGGCGGCTCCGGTGCCACCAACGCACTCGACCGCTGGCTGAACGGCTCCCTCGCCGATCTCGCCGTATTCAGCTCAGCCCTCACCCAGCAGGACATCACACGGCTTACCACCACGCCCGTGCAGTGGCTCGGTGGCCAAAACGCCAGCGCCACCATCAGCATCACCGTCCTCGCCTCCATCGACACTTGGCGTCAGGTGCAATTCGGCACCACCAGCACCTCCGGCATCTACGCCGACACCGCCGACAAGGACAACGACGGCCTCGCCAACCTCCTCGAATACGCCTGCGCCACGAACCCCAACACCAGCACCCCGCCGCCCCAGACCGCGAATCGCAACGGTGCCAACATCGAGTTCATCTACACCAAAAACAAGTCCGCCAACGATGTGACCTACACCGTCGAATGGAGCGATGATTTGATCACTTGGAGCACCGTCGGCATCACCAGCAGCATTTTGACCGACAACGCCACCACGCAGCAAATCAAGGCGACGATTCCTGCTGGGGCCGGAGGACGGCGGTTTGTGCATCTCAAAGTGACCCGCTGAAAATCAGTGTCCGGTTTGCCGCGTTCGTGTGAGATAGTCACGCACGCATGAACATTGCCGAAACGCACGCCGCGCAGGTTTTCCTCGCCCATCACGACTTCGTGAAGGGCGTGGCGCTGAAGTATGCCCCGTGGCCGGGGTTGATGGAGGACATCACGCAGCAGGTCTTCCTCGAATTCATGGCGAAGGAGTCGAAATGGGACCTCAGCAGCGATGCGCGGCCGCTTCTGGCCACGATGACGCGCCACATCGCCATGCGACTGTGGCGGGAGCGCACGCGGCAGCAGCCGGACGTGGTGCAAAAGCTCGCCGACCACATCCGCCTGCTCGCGGAGGAGCGTGAGTCGCCGCCGCGCTACGAGGATGAGGTCCGCGTGCTGCGCACCTGCCTGCAAAAGCTGCCGCAAAAGAGCCGCGAGCTCGTCGAGCTCTATTATTACGACGATGTCGGCACGCCGCAGATCGCCGAGCAGATTCAGATGAAGGCCGACACTGTCTGTCGCGCACTTTCCCGTGTCCGGGAAAAGCTGCGCGAGTGCATCCAGCAATCCATGAACCACGGAGGTCACGCTCATGCTTGAGGCCGACACGCTCATCCAGCACTACCTCGAAGGCACGCTCACCGATGCCGACGCGGAGGAACTGCACACGCTGCTGCAAAACGAGCCGCAGCTCAGTGAGCGGCTGCTGCAGCACTTCGAGATGGACGCCATGCTTCGCGCCACGAAGCCGCCCGCCGTGCCTGGAAAGATCATCCAGCCCGCTTTGATGCCGAAGCGCCGTTTCACATTCGCCACCGTCACCACCGTGGCGGCGATCGCGGCCTGTCTTGCGCTCGCCAGCACCTGGGTGGTGCTTTCACTGCCGAAACCGGCCACCGAGGACACCACCGCATCCGTCGCCGTGCTCACTCGCGGCGTGAATCTCGAATGGGAGTCCGCCGCCATCGCCCCCGGCACGCCGCTTTCGCCCGGATGGCTCAAATTGAAGTCCGGCATCGCGCAGATCGAGTTCTATCAAGGTGCCCGCGTCGTCATCGAAGGCCCCGCCGAGCTGCAACTCGTCTCCAGCGGCGAGGCCGCCTGCACGCGTGGCAAGCTCAGCGCCCACGTGCCGCCGCAGGCGAAAGGCTTCCGCATCCAGACGCCCAAAGGCACCATCGTCGATCTCGGCACCGAGTTCGGCCTCGATGTCAGCGAGGCGAGTTCCGAGGTCCACGTTTTCAAAGGCGAGGTCGAGTTGCACAAGGCCGCCGAGTCGATGAAATCGCTCAAAGAAGGCCAGGCGATGGCCTTCGCGGCCGAATCGCAGCTTCTCGCCGCGAATGCCTCCAGTTTTGCTTCCTTGAACGAAATCGATGCACGCTCCGCCTTGTCCGACCGCACCCAGCTCGACCGCTGGCGCATCGCGAGCGACCAATTGAATGCCGATCCAGCTTTGAAGCTGCATTTCAACTTCCAGGACGACGAAGCCACGCGTTCGTTGAGCAATCGTGCACCCAAGGGTGAGGCGGGCAGCATCGTCGGTGCCTCGTGGACGACCGGCCGCTGGGCTGGCAAAGGTGCACTGGAGTTCCGCAATGTGAGCGACCGCGTGCGCCTCAGCGCTCCCTCGGAGGTGAAAGCGCTCACGATGGCCATGTGGGTGCGCATCAGCGGCCTCGACCGCGCCTTCAACTCGCTTTTTATGTCCGAAGGCTGGGGCGACCGCAAAATCCACTGGCAGATCGTCCGCGAGGGGAAGATCCGCCTCGGCATCGCCGGAGTTGCCGGGAAGCATCACCAGGACTGCGACACCGAGGTCTTCTTCACGCCGGAGCGCTTTGGCCGCTGGACGCATCTCGCCGTCGTTTTCGATCCGCAGGCCAAGGAGGTGCGCCATTATGCGAATGGCTCTCTTTTGGCCAAAGTCGCGTTGCAGAGCAACGCGCCGCTGAAACCCGGCATCGCCGAGCTCGGCAACTGGAACGACCGCCGCACCAACGGCGTCGCCATCCGGCACCTCAGCGGCACGATGGATGAGTTTGCGTTTTGGGACCGCGTGCTGAGTGAGGCGGAGATCAAGGCGATGGCGCGGTGATGACCGCATTGACCTTGATGACGTCATTGACGTCAAGGCGGTCACTGAGGTCAAATCGGCCGCAGCCCTTTGCAGTCCGGATAGGCTGAGCAGCCCCAGAAATCTCCTTTCGCGGATTTCCTTCTCCGCATGGGCTTTTCGCATTGAGGACACGCGGGGGATGGCTCGGCGTTGCGTTGTTCTTCGCGGGCTTCGAGCCTGCGGGCCGTCAGGCGTTCGCTGAAGCCGCCGCTTTGCTCAAAGGCCTCGCCTTGCGCGGTGATCTGGCTTTTCAGCATGTTCAGCGCCCGCCCGAGGATGATCAGCATCGCGTTCGCCACCACCACGGGGCCGGCGGCATCCAGCCAGCGGGCGTATTTGCGTCGCTGCTCCAGCGCATGCTTCGCGGACTCGTGGACCATGTCATCAGAAAAGGCCGCCGCGTCCAAGGAGATGGCGTTCACGGCCTTCGCCTCGGCTGAATGAACCGACCACGGCAGCTCTCCGCGATCCAGAATGAACATCTCGTAGTCCCCGCGCAACTCGCTGAGGCTGGCGCGGGCCACGTCGGTGAGTTTCATCTCCGTGTCCTTCGAGGTCGAGGAGCGCTCCGAGCCTTCGATGATGTTCTGGCGGCCACTTCGCGCCGCCTGGGTCATCTGGTCGTATTGGCGGCCTTTGGGGTCATAGAATTTGTCGTCGGCCTCACGGTGGTCGTGAGTCAAAAAGCGGCGGCAGAAACGCAGCGTTTCGAGCTGCACGATGGTGGCCAACGTGAACGAATGCAGCCTCCGAAAGCCACCGTGTTTGTCGAAGAGTTGTTGAGCCATAGAGAAGATTGACCGAATTGACGTTGTTGACCTCATTGATCGTCAATTCGGTCAACAACGTCATCAAGGTCAATCTCCGCATGAAATCCCTCCTCGCTCTCGCCTTTCTCACCACGGCCGCTTTGGGCCAGCCACGCGACATCCTCGACTACACCGGCCAAAACAACGCCCCGGCGGGCACGAAGCGGCTCGTGTTCATCGCAGCAAAGGGCACGCATGGCGGCGGTGGGCAGCATGAGTTCTTCGCGGGGGCTTCGTATCTGGCTCGGCGCATCAATGAAACCTATCCGCAGGCCTTTGCGGTCGTGTATCCCGAGAACAACTGGCCGAAGGACCTCACAAAGGCGGATGCTATCATCGTGCTGCTGAATCACGGCGGCAAAGCGGCGGATGATGCGAACATCAAGGCGGCCTGTGATCGCGGCGCGGGCTTTGCGGCGATTCATTATGGCGTGGAGGCCAGGATCGGCTCGCAGGGGAAAAACTTCCTCGACTGGATGGGCGGCTTCTTCGAGACGTTTTACTCCGTGAACCCGACCTGGGACGCGAGCGTGCAGCCGGGCCAGCATCCGGTGGCGAATGGCGTGAAGGCCTTTTCCGCGAAGGACGAATGGTATTACCATATGCGCTTCGTGCCGGAGATGAAGGGCGTGACGCCGGTGCTCAGCGCCATCGCGCCGCTCAACACAGTGAAGTTCAAAGAGGGCGACAAGCCAAGTGCGCACGGTGGCAATCCCGATGTGCTCGCCGATGTGAAAGCGGGCAAGCCACAGCACCTCGCGTGGGCGTTTGAGCGGCCGAAAGGTGGTCGCGGCTTCGGCTTCACCGGCTTCCACTTCTTCGCGAACATGACGAACGACAGCTTCCGCACCACGATGCTGAATGGCGTGGCCTGGGTGGCCGGATTGGAGATTCCCGCAGGCGGCATCGCGTCCAAAACACCGACGCAGGCCGAGCTTGACGCGATGATGGTCGAGGCGCACGGCCCGCAGACCGCGAAGCCCACTGGCACCGCGAAACCGATCTTCGAAACACCGGTGCTAACCTCCACGAGCACGCCGCGTCTCGTTTCCATCGACGTGCCGCTGAAGGATGCGAAGGAGCTGTATCTCGTCGTTTCGGATGAAGGCTCGAAGAGCTGCGATTGGTCGAACTGGATCGAGCCGAAGCTCATCATGGCCGATGGATCGGTGAAGGATCTCACCACGCTGAAGTGGAAAGGCGATGACGCGGGCTTTGGCCGCACACGCATCGGCACGAATCACACCGGCAAGCCATTGCTCGTGGATCAGCAGACCTACAAAAACGGCATCGGCACGCATGCGCCATCGGCCATCGCGTATGATCTGCCAGCAGGCGTGGCACGTTTCACTGCAAAGGTGGCCATCGACGACGGCGGCATGATTCGCGGCGGCAAGGCGAGCGATGCGAAGGTGAAATTCCAAATCTACACCGCGCTGCCTGCCACGCCGGAGGCGAAGGCCGCGGCGAACCCGCCGAACTTCAACGAAGGCCCGCCGCAGGTGCCGGTGGAGCTTTTCACCGTGCCGGAGGGCCTCGAAGTGACGCTGTGGGCCACTTCGCCGATGCTTTTTAATCCTACGAACATCGACTTCGATGCGCAGGGCCGGATGTATGTCGCGGAAGGCGTGAATTATCGCGGCAAAGGCGGCCGCCGCAAAGAGGGCGACCGCATTGTCGTGCTCGAAGACACCGATCACGATGGCAAGGCGGACAAGAGCAGTGTTTTCGTGCAGGAGCCCGCGCTCGCGTCGCCGCTCGGTGTCGCTGTCATTGATGGCAAGGTCGTCGTGTCGCAACCACCGGACCTGCTCGTGTATTCCGATGCCGATGGCGATTTGAAGCCGGAGAAGCGCGAGGTGCTGCTCACCGGATTCAATGGCCGCCAGCACGATCACAGCCTCCACAGCGTCACCGCCGGGCCGGATGGGCAGTGGTATTTCAATCAAGGCAACACCGGCGCGGAGTTCACCGACCGCAGCGGCAAGACCTTCCGCATGGGCAGCCCGTATCAGCTCCAAAACATCGCCGGCATGAAGAGCGATGACGGTCACGTGTGGATCGGCGGCTTCAGCGTGCGCATGAATCCCGATGGCACGAACGTGAACATCATCGGGCACAACTATCGCAACAGCTACGAGCAGGCGCTCACCAGCTACGGCGATCTGTTTCAAAGCGACAACGATGATCCGCCCGCGTGCCGCGTGACTCATGTGCTCGAGGGCGGCAACGCTGGATTCGCCAGCGCCGACGGCCAGCGTTCCTGGGGCGCGGACAAGCGGCCCGGCCAGGACACGCCGACCGCGGAATGGCGTCAGGAAGACCCCGGCACGATGCCCGCGGGCGATGTCTATGGCGGCGGATCGCCCACCGGCGTGGCCTTTTATGAGAATGGAGCACTTGGTGACAAATGGCGCGGCCTGCTGCTCGCGTGCGAAGCCGGCAAAAACGTGATCTTCGGCTACCAGCCGCAACCCGACGGTGCGGGCTTCAAACTCGAGCGCATGGACTTCATGACCTCGAACAAGGAGAAGCAATGGGCCGGCAGCGACTTCCTCGGCGGCAAGGAGACGAACGAACTCAAAACCAAATTCCGCCCCAGCGATGTCTGTGTCGGCCCCGATGGCGCTTTGTATGTCGCCGACTGGTTTGATGCCCGCGTCGGCGGCCACGGCACGCGTGATGATGGCTACACCGGAGCCATCTACCGCATCGCGCCGAAGGGATTCAAGAGCGTGGTGCCCAAACTCGATCTGAACACCTTCGAAGGCCAGATCGCTGCCTTGAAGAGCCCCGCTGTGAATGTGCGCGTCAGCGGCTTCAATCGTCTGAAGGCCGCCGGAGCCAAAGCGGTGCCTGCCGTGGCCGCTTTGCTCGAAGATAGCGATTCATTCATCGCCGCGCGTGCCGCGTGGCTGCTCGCGCAGATGGGCGATGAAGGCATCGCGAAGGTGAAGCCGCTGTTGCAGTCGAAGGATGTTACGCAGCGCCTCGTCGCGTATCGTGCGCTGCGCCGTGCGAATCACGATGTTTTGATGATGGCGATAAAGATGGCTGGCGATAGCGATGCCGCTGTGCGGCGCGAAGTGGCACTGACGGTGCGTGAGATGCCCGCAAGTCAGTGCGGGCCCATTCTTGTGCAACTCGCTCATTTGTTCGACGGCAAGGATCGCACCTATCTCGAAGCCCTCGGCCTCGGCAGCGAAGGCAAGGAGAGCGAACTCTTCAAAGTCCTGACCACAGGCAATGCGGAAGGCTGGAAGACCTTTGAAACACTCGCGAGCAAAGATAGCGCTACTTGGAGCGATGCCTTCGCGAGGATCGCCTGGCGTCTGCATCCGCCGGAAGCGGTAGAGGCATTCAAGGCCCGCGCTCTCAATGAAAAGCTCAGCAAAGACCAGCGCCAGCTCATGCTCACTGCACTCGCCTTCACCAAAAGCGCCGAGGCGGCCGGTGCGATGATCGAACTGGCGCAGAAGAAGGATTTTCCGCTGCAAGACCTCGCGAAATGGTGGCTCATGAATCGCAAAAACAACGATTGGAAGGCCTACGGCATCGAGCAGAGCCTGAAAGCGCTCGGCATCTACGATCCGGACAAGGTGCAGCTCACCGCCAGCCCGTTGCCGCCACTGCCTGCGAACGCAAAGCCGCTCGACCTCAAAGCCATCGCCAAGCTCCAAGGCGATGCCAAACGCGGTGCCACGGCCATCGCCACCTGCTACACCTGCCATCGCTTTGGCAGCAATGGCATCGACTTTGGCCCTGACCTGACCACCTTCGCGAAGCAGCAGACCGCCGACGTGCTCATCCAGGCCATCGCCGAGCCGAGCAAGGGCATCTCACACGGTTTTGAAGGCAGCGAGATCATCACGACCGATGGCTTGAGCATCACCGGCATCGTTTTGACCAGTGGCGACCCCGTGCTCATCAAATGCATGGGCGGTGTCGTGCAGACCGTGCCGAAAAAGCGCATCCAGAGCCTCAAAAAGCTCAAAGGCCGCAGCCTCATGTTCGAGCCCTCCATGCTCGGCCTCACCGAGCAAAGCATCGCCGACATCGTCGCGTATTTGAAAAGCCTTTGAGCCCACGCCCTCTTGTCATGCGACTGCCCATCCTTTCTGTCCTTTTAGTCCCTTCCGTCCTTCTCGCCGCCGATCCGGCGATGCCGGAGAATCATCGTGCGCTGTTCAAAGAGCACTGCGTGAGCTGCCACGGGCCGGAAAAGCAGAAGGGTAAGTTCCGAGTGGATGATCTGCCGCTTTCGATCACGAATGTCGAGATCGCCGAGAAGTGGCAAAAGGTGCTCAATGCGATGAATTCGGGCGACATGCCGCCGGAGGATGAAAAACAGCCGTCAAAGGATGCGAAGGCCGATTTCCTCGATGATCTCGCGAATGTGATGGTCGCGGCTCGAAGGAGCCTTGGCGATCAAAAGGGCGTGATCACGATGCGGCGGCTGAATCGTCGCGAATACAAAAACACGCTTCGGGAACTGCTCGGCGTGGAGATCAATGTGGCGGAGTTGCCGCCGGATGGTGGCTCAGGTGCCTTTGATACCGTCGGCTCGAACCTCTTCATGTCGGCGAACCAGATCGAGCAGTATCAGGCGCTGGGGCGCGAGGCGCTGGAGGAGGCGTTTGCCTGGCAAACGGCCGCGAGCGTGACGAAGAAGCTGCATTATGAAGGCGAAACGACGACGCCAAAGGTGAAGGACTTCGTGAAGTATCAAATCGATGCCCGTGAGCGTGCGCAGAAGTGGGTGAAGGCCGTCGATGACGCCGCAGCCAAGCCGGAGAACAAGGAGATCGTCGCGAAGATCCGCGAAGAGGTGAAAAACAACGAGTCGCGCCTTCGCCGCGAGTGGGCTCGCATCCCCGGGGCGCCGAATCCGCGCAGCTTTGGCTTTGATAAGAAGGGCGAGAACGATGCTGATCTCGCGAACGATTCGCTCGGCGCGGGCTGGCTGAAGTATCACGATTATTACACCCAGATGCCCGATGTGAATCGCGGGGCCTATCTCGGCACGCAGACGCGACATCCGGCAGAGCTGAATGTGAACTACATCGAACTGCTGGTGCCTTTTGACTGGCCGGTGGGTGATTACATCGTCCGCGTGCGAGCCGCGGCGGTGAAGGACGCGCCAGCGGAGAGGCGCTTTCTCGATTTCGGCATTCATGCACGCACGGGCAAGGTGCTGAACACTTACGAGATCACCGGCACGATGGAGCAGCCGCAGACCATCGAGATCCCGCTCACGCTGACGCGTGGCAATCTGACGCGTGAGAACCGCTCGCTCTTCTTCCGCGAGAAAGGCAGTTGGGACACCAACGAGGAAGGCGGACGCAAACGCGCCGAGGCCGTGAAGCGCAACGGCATCGGCCCCGAGCTCGCGCTGTGGGTGGACTGGATCGAAGTCGAACGCGTGCCGAATACCGCGAAGCCCGTGCCGCCCGGTTTTGCCGCGCTGAAGCTGCCACTCGATGACAAAGCGCCCGCCCCCGCGCCGAACGAATTGCGTTCCGCTTTGGAGCGATTCACCACCGAGGCCTTCCGCGGCACCACGCCGCCCGCGGACTATGTGGATCGCTTGATGAGCCTCTACGACGTGCGCCGCAAAGCCGGTGACAAGCCCGTGGCTGCGCTGAAGGAGACGTTGTCCGTCGTGCTGGCCTCGCCGATGTTTCTTTATCTCTCGGAGCCTTCGCCCGATGACAAACGCCGCTCGCTGTCGAAGGCGGAACTCGCCACGCGCCTCTCCTATTTCCTCTGGAGCGCCCCGCCCGATGCTGAATTGCGAAACAGTGACCTGACGAAGCCCGAAGTGCTCGCCGCACAGACGAATCGCCTGCTCGATGATCCACGCTCCGAGGGCTTCTTGACGGCCTTTGTGCATCAATGGCTCGGTTTGGACCGCATCGACTTCTTTGAGGTGAATCGGGCCTTGTATCCACGCTTTGACACAGGAACGAAGGTCGCGGCCAAAGGCGAGATTCATGAGACCATCGCGCACATCTTGAAGCACAACGCCAGCCTGCGTGACCTGCTAAAGGCCGACTACGTTGTCATCAATCGCGTGCTCGCCCACTACTACGGCCTGCCCGGCGTGAAGGGCGATAGCTACGAGAAGGTCATGCTGCCCAAGGACTCTCCACGCGGCGGCTTGCTCGGCATGGCGGGCATTCTTTTCATGGGCGGCAATGGCGAGCGCACCAGCCCCGTCGAACGCGGCACCTGGGTGCTGCGCAAGCTCCTGCACGATCCACCACCACCCGCGCCCGCGAACGTGCCCGCCATCACACGACTCGCCGGCAAGGTGCTGACCACTCGCGAGCGTCTCCTCGCCCACCAAGAAGAGCCGCAATGTGCGAGCTGCCATCGCAAGATCGATCCCGTAGGCTTTGGCCTCGAAAACTTCGACGCCGCTGGGCAATGGCGCACCGAGGACAGCTACACCGCCCTCGACGCCAACGGCAAACCCGACCCCAAGAGCAAGAAGACCTGGCCAATCGATCCCGCCGCCTCCTTCCACAAAGGCCCCACCTTCCAAAACTACTTCGAACTCCGCAACCTCATCGCCTCGAAGTCCGACGCCTTCGCCCGCAGCTTCAGCGAAGCCTTGATCGAGTTCGCACTCGGAAGGCCGCTCGGCTTCCGCGATGAGCCTTTAATCGACGACATGATCACCCAAGCCGGGAAGAAGAACCTCGCTATGCGCGAGTTCATCCATGCGCTGGTTAGCAGCCGTGAGTTCCACATTAAGTGAGAGAGCATCGTATCCCATTCTTCTGCCGACAATCACTCCCTATCCGCATGAAACCCCTCCTTTTCACCTTCCTCCTCGTCACGCACCTCCACGCTGCCGAGAGCCAGCGTTTTGACCTCTCGAAGCGGGCCAGCGAGATTGATTCGCGTGCGAAGGAACACCCGGAGATCAAATTCACCTTCACCGATGACAAGGGGAAGCCCGCCGACCTTCAACACGCCGTTGTGGACACGCGTGTGCCGTCGCAGGGCAAACTTGTGATTTGGCTCATGGGGCACAATCAAGGGCTGTTCGAGCGCATCTCCAGCTACGGCTATCACGGCATCCAGCCGCATTATTCGAACGGCTGGTTCGCGGGCATCACCAAAGCTCAATACGAGGACGGCTCCGGCACCGTGCTGGGCAATATCCGCCTCGAAGCCGCCACGGGAGAGGATCACAGCCCGCTGGTAAACATCCCAAAGCCCGATGGCATGATGGAGCGCTCGTTGCAGCTCGTGAAATGGCTCGTCAAAGCGAACCCCGAGGGCAAGTGGCAGCAGTTCCTCACCGACGACGGCAACGGCCTGCGCTGGGAGAAAGTCATCATGAGCGGCATCTCGCATGGCAGCACGACCTCGGCCCGTTTTGCCATGCATCAAAAGGTGGACCGCGTGGTGATGTTCTCCGGGCCGCGTGACAACACCGAGACCTGGCAAGGCGGCCCATCCGCCACGCCCTCGAACCGCTTTTTCGGCTTCACTCATGTTCTCGACGGCGGTTGGACCGCAGATCACTACTGCCGCTCCTGGCAACTGCTCAAAATGCACAACCACGGCCCCATCGTGAACATCGACGCCGCCAAGCCACCCTATGGCAACACGCGCCGACTTATCACGAACATCGACGTGAAAAACAATGCGGGCCGTGCCCACACCATCATCGTGCCCGGTGGCAAGGATCTCATGGGCCAGTGGGTGTATGATCAGGTCTTCCGCTACCTCTTCACTCATCCCGTCGATCAAAGCGGCCCCGCGGTGCCGATGGATGCGGACTGCGAGATGGATCAGCAACAGCGCAAGTGAACCTGGAAGCCCATCAACTTGGCAGGAGAATGGGGGCAGAAGAATGAGTCAGATTCGGCCCGTCTTCTCCCCAGCTCCATGATCGAGCGGGCTCCTTTTCCTCGTAGGTAATCGCAGACTTATCATCCCATTCTCCTGCCTGCATCGCTTCATGGTTCTCCGACACTTCTACACAGCCCTTTTCCTCGCCGGTCTAGCCTCGCAGGCTCTTGCTGCTGGCACCGACGACCCGTTGGCGTTCTTTGAATCGAAGATCCGGCCGGTGCTGGCGCAGAACTGCTTTGAATGCCACTCCGCCCAGGCGCAGCAGAACAATAAACTCAAAGCGGGTCTTTTGCTGGATAGCAAGGCAGGCGTGCTTCACGGCGGCGAGACAGGGCCTGCGCTTGTGGCGGGCAAACCAGCGGAAAGTCTGCTCATGAAGGTGCTGCGGCATGAGATCAAAGGCGCAGAGATGCCGCCGAAGGGGGCGCTGCCGTCGGGTGTGATCGCGGATTTCGCGAAATGGATCGAGATGGGCGCACCTGATCCGCGCTCGGGTGCTGCGCCGGTGGTGGAGCACAAGAGGGTCATTGATGTGAAGTCCGGCCAGGGCTGGTGGGCCTTCCGGCCACTGGCCGCGCCTGCCTTGCCGAAGGTCAAAAACACCGCGTGGATCAAAACCCCCGTGGATGCCTTCATCCTCGCCCAACAGGAAGCGAAGGGCCTCTCGCCGAACTCGCTGGCTGCGAAAGAGCAACTGCTGCGCCGTGCCACCTTCGATCTCACCGGTCTGGCACCGACAGGGGAGGAGCAGGCCGCCTTTTTGCAAGACACCAGGGCAGACGCCTACGAGCGGCTGGTGGACCGCTTGCTGGCCAGCAAGCACTACGGCGAGCGCTGGGGTCGGCATTGGCTGGATGTGGTGCGTTTTGCGGAGAGCAATGGCTATGAGTTCGATGCCTTCCGTGCGGGCGCTTATCACTACCGCGACTGGGTCATCGATGCGCTGAACGCGGACATGCCCTACGACCAGTTCATTCGCATGCAGCTCGCTGGTGACAAGCTCATGCCGGGCGAGTTCGACGGGTCACGTGCGACGGGCTTCCTCGTCGCCGGGCCGTATCCGGGCCAGATCACGGCCAAGACAAAGGAAAAGATCCGCTACGATCAGATCGATGACATGGTCTCCACCATCGGCAGCGGCATGTTGGGCGTCTCGATGGGCTGTGTGCGCTGCCACGATCACAAGTTCGATCCGCTGCCGCAAAAGGACTACTATGGCATCGCCGCCGCGCTGGCGACGACGGTTCACTCACCGGAGAAAATCGATCTCAAACACGCCGAGACGCAAAAACTCCTCGTGAGTCACAACACTGCCGCCGCGCCGCTGCTCACCGCTTTGAAACAATACGAGACCCACGAGCTGCCCAAACGGCTCGCCGCGTGGAAGCGCGATGACATGACGAAACTGACCGCCAGCACGCCGTGGCAGATTTTTGACGTGCAGAGCGCCACCGCGCAAAAAGCACGGCTTACGAGCGATCGCGACGGACACGTCATCTACCTCGGCAACAAAGAAAAAGACGACACCTACACGATCAAAGTCGTCACATATCAGAAAGGCATCCGCGCCTTCCGCCTCGACGCGTTCAGCGATCCCACGCTGCCGAACAAAGGCCCAGGTCTCTCTGACAACGGCAACTTCGTGCTCGGTGATGTGAAAATCATCGCCCGCCCGCTCGACAAGCAAAACAAGACCAAGCCCGTGACGCTCGATCTCGCCGCCGGGGCCGTCACCTTCGAGCAGAAGCGTTTTGAGTTCGCTCAAGCCGTGGACAACAGCCCGAATACCGGCTGGGGCGTGGCCCCCAAGATGGGCAAGGACCACACGGCCACTTTTGAGGTCGAGGGCGATGCCGCGGGCTTTGATGGCGGCACGGAGTTTGAGGTGCAGTTGCGGTTCAGCGGCTTTTTCGGCCTTGGGATGCTGCGACTGGCTTTTGCGCAGGAGGCCAAAACCGCGCTCACGGCGGAAGCGGACATGCAAAGCCTGCGCGAGCTGCAATCCATGCCAGCAGCCGCCAATGCTGATGCGCTCGTTACGCGCTGGTTTGCCCGCATTGATCCGCAGGCGAAAAAGCTGTTTGCCGCTATTTCCGAGCATGAAAAGAAGCGCCCGCAGCCGTCGCTGACGGAGGTTTACACCACGAAGCAAGGCGGCGAGGACGTGTATTTCCTGCGCCGTGGCGAGGTGGATCGCAAAGAAGGCAAAGCGAACCCGGATTTCATCCAGGTGCTCATGCGCGATGGCAGCGCGGACAAGTGGACCGGCACGCCGAAGCCCAAAGAGCAGCCCAAACATCCGCGCATCGCGCTCGGTGACTGGATGACGGATGCGCACAGCGGCGGCGGCCCCTTGCTGGCCCGCGTGATCGCGAACCGCGTGTGGCGCTTTCACTTTGGTCGCGGCATCGTCGCCACACCGAACGATCTCGGCACGCAGGGCACACCGCCCACGCATCCCAAGCTTCTGGAGCACCTGGCCGCACGGCTTGTCGAGCAAGGTTGGAAACTCAAGCCGCTGCATCGCGAGATCATGCTCAGCGCCACCTACATGCAATCCGGCGCGATGAACGAGGGCAATCAACGCCTCGATCCCGACAACCAGCTCTGGTGGTATCGCCCCGCGCGTCGTTTGGAGGCCGAGGCGATCCGCGATGCTCTGCTGCAACTCGGCGGCAGGCTCGATCCCGCCATGCACGGCCCGTCCATCACCGATGTCGCCAGCCCGCGTCGCAGTGTGTATCTACGCGTGAAGCGCAGCGAGCTGGTGCCCTTCCTCACCATGTTTGATGCGCCGGAGCCGACCCAGAGCATCGGTGATCGCGGCAATACCACCGTGCCCACGCAAGCGCTCACCGTGATGAACAGCCCCTTCGTCCGCGACATGGCCGCCCGATTCGCCACCCGCATCAAAGCCGCCAAGCCTGAGCAAACCATCGCCCAGGCCTTCCAGCTCGCGTTTTGCCGCCAACCCACTTCCGCCGAGACCCACCGCCTCACCGCCTATCTGCAAGCCCAGCAACAACTCGGAGCCAAATCCCCCGAAGTCGAGCTCTGCCTGGCTCTGCTCAGCCTCAACGAGTTCATCTACGTGGACTGATTTCATCACCCGCCATTCTTCCCATGCCTCTCAATCACCTTCTTCCCAATCGCAGGCGCTTCCTCGCCCAGTCCGGCCTCGGTTTCGGCTCCGTGGCGCTGGCTTCCATGCTGCAAGATGAGGCCCGCGCCGCTGCTGCGGTGGCCAATCCGCTCGCTTTGCGTCCCTCGCTCTTCACGCCGAAGGCCAAGTCCGTCATCTGGCTCTTCATGACCGGCGCACCGTCCCAGGTGGACACTTGGGATTACAAACCGGAGCTGCAAAAGCGCCACGGTCAGCCCTTGCCCGGCAGCGATGCCAAGACCGGCTTCTTCACCACCAGCGGGAAGATTTTGAAGTCGCCGTTTGAGTGGAAACAGCACGGTCAATCCGCCTCGTGGGTCAGCGGCATCTTTCCGCATCTCTCGCGTCATGTGGACAAGATGGCCTTCATCCACAGCATGCATCTCCAGGCCAACAATCACGCTCCGGCCTCCATGGAGCTGATGTGCGGCTCCAACCAGCCCGGCAGACCCGCCGCAGGCGCGTGGCTTACGTATGGCCTGGGCGCGGAGAACCAAAACCTGCCCGCTTACGTCGTCATGCATGAGCGCCGGCCTCGCGGCGATGACCAGATCTGGTCCGCTGGCTTCCTGCCCAAGACCTTCCAGGCCCTCGCGCTGGATGCACGGCGCGGCGGTGTCATTGACAACCTCGACCGCAGTCAGTCGCAGACGCAGTCCCAGCAGCGCGGCACGCTCGATCTTTTGCGGGAAATGAACCAACAACACGCGCAGTCACGCTCACCACAGAGCGATCTGGCGGCCCGCATCAATAGCTTCGAGCTGGCCTACCGCATGCAGACCGCAGCCCCCGAGGCCATGGACATCGCGAGCGAAAGCGAGGCCACGAAGAAGCTCTACGGCGTGGACAACAAGACCTGCGAGGTCTTTGCCAAACAGTGCCTCACCGCGCGGCGACTCGTCGAACGCGGCGTGCGCTTTGTGCAGATCTTTGCCGGAAAAAACGCCGGTGGTGATGGCGCGGTGGATGACGTGCCCTGGGACGGCCACAGCAACATCGAGACGAACCACCACAGTTGCGGCGCGGCCACCGACCAGCCTGCCGCGGCGCTTCTGGAGGATCTCGAAGCCCGCGGCCTGCTCGACGAGACACTCGTCATCTGGGGCGGCGAGTTTGGCCGCACCTCCGACTCCCAGGGCAGTGTGGGGCGTGATCACAACCCGAACGGCTTCACCATCTGGATGGCCGGCGGCGGCGTCAAAGGCGGTGTGCATCACGGTGCCACCGATGAGTTTGGCTACAAGGCGGTCGAGAACAAAGTCCACGTCAACGACCTCCACGCCACCCTTCTGCACCTCATGGGCCTCGACCACGAAAAGCTCACCTTCCGCCACGATGGCCGCGACTACCGCCTCACGGACCTTGGAGGAAAGGTGATCACAGAGGTGCTGGCGTGATCGGATGGACACGCATTAGGCAGAAGAATGGGGGCAAAAGAATCAGATCGATCATTCTTCTGCCTAAACTCAGCTCATTGTCAGCCTGACGCATCAGTGATGCCCGGTTCGTGCCCTATGAGGTGCTTTAAAACAGCCTGCTAAAGTCTGCATCACTCGCGGTATAAGTCTGCTGCATGACCGATTCCCGCACGCAGCAAGTGCTCCAGCTCTTTGTCCGCCATCAGCCGCGGATCAAAGGGTTCATCCTCGCGTTGTTGCCTGACTTTGCGGCGGCGGAGGATGTGTTGCAGGAGACTTTCTTGGTGGTGCAGCGGAAGGCGGAGGAGTTTCAGCCGGAGTCGAACTTCCTCGCGTGGGCGTTTCGCATCGCCCGCTTTCAGGTGATGAAGGCGCAGACGGCGCATCAGCGTCATGCGGAGCGTTTGTCGGACGCGGTGCTGGAATCGCTGGCGGCCAGCGCTCCGGTGGAGCCTTGGGATGATCGCAGGCTCGCGCATCTGCCGCTTTGCCTCGACAAGCTCTCTCCGCAGGCCCGGCGCATCATCGATCTCTTTTACCGCGATGAACACAAGCCGCAGGAGATCGCCGCACGGCTCTCCTGGACACCCGCCGCTGTCAGCGTGGCGCTCTCGCGTGCTCGCAAGGCCCTGCGGGAGTGCATCGAGCGCCAGCTTGGATCTCAAACGCCATTTCTCTCATGAACGACGAACGTCTCGATCATCTCATCTCGGCTCACCTGCATGGCCTGCTTACTTCGGAGGAGCGTGAAGAGCTGGAACAGCGCCTCCAGCACTCTGCTGCGGATCGCGAGCGCTTCTGGCAGCAGGCGGAAATGCACGCCATGATGCATGCTTCATTGCAAACGGAGACCATCCTCCCAGAGCGGCAACGCTCGGCGACGACTCCTTGGTTTGCTTGGCGTCCGCTGACCGCGGCGGCGGCTGGCATCATGTTTGGCATGTTCTGCACGTCGGTGGTGTTCGGCTATGTGATGCCACGTGCGGTGGCGACGGCCTCGCGGCTGTTTGCGCTGGTGGATGGGAGTTTTGAAAGACTGCCCGGACCTTTGGCTGCGGGTTTTCCTTCTGAGTTCGGAGTCTGGAGCGGTGATGAAGCCGAAGCGGCGGACACTGTGGCCGTGGACGGGAGGCGGGCGCTCCGCTTTGTGCGTGCGGAGAGGGAGGTGGCGCTGCCAAACTATGGTGCCGCGTCTTGCGATGTGTATCAGCTTGTTGATTTGAGGTCGTTGAAGGCGGACGTTGACCCCGCAGAGGCAACGCTGGAGCTGAGCGCCCGTTTCCTGGATGCACGGGGCCGTGCGGGGGAGAAGGTGAAGTTCATCTGTCGGCTTTATGCCTTCTCCGGCACACCGGATGCGTTGCCTGCCGAGTGGCCGCTGTCGCAAAAAGAGGCGTTGGCAGCCGGGTCTGGCACTTTCGACAGCTTTGGTGGTGCTCCGGCCACCTGGCAGACCGTCTCCACCAAGGTGTTGCTGCCTCCAGGCGCGGATTTTGCGGTGATTCATCTCGTCGTCCACAAGCCGAAGAACCCCGCAGGCACCGAGGCGCTGTTTGGCGATCAATTCGCCGATGATGTGCGCCTGACGCTCAAAACCCAGCCAACATTGCCAGTGCGACTGGCGCAGCGCTAACGAGCCCCGCGCATGAGCGAACCCGAACTCATCGAGCACACCCAGAAACTTTCCCGCATGATTCAACGCCACCTTCCCCACGCTCCCGGCCGTGCTTTGGACCTGCTGCCCCAGGTGCCTTGCCGTCACACCCGCCATCGTTTGGCGAGGCTAATCGCCTCGGCGTGGTCTCGCTCTGACATCAATCAAGCCTGGAATGCTGTTTCTGCTTCATCACTGCCCGCCACGGACAAGCAGGTGCTCTTCAATGAGCTTTGGAGCTGACCGGCATTCCCTCATTCATTCCTGCAAAAGCCATGCTCTCGTTCCCTGCCGTGATTTCTCTCCGATTCCTTCTTGCCGTCGTCATCACGAGCATGTCCTTCACCATGCATGGGGCGGAGATTTCCGCGATGGATGCGGCTGTCCGCTCTGGGCTTTCGTCCTTCAACTGGATCATCCGTGATGACTCGATCAGTTCCTCCATTGGAGGAGCTTCGTTGGTGGTGAAGTTCACCGGCACGCGGCAGGTCGGGGTGAAGGTCGATCTTTCCGCCTTTCCGGGGAAGGCGGCGTCGAGTTTTCCAATGCTCGCATGGCTGGTGAATGGCGGCGCGGTGCAGACGCATCAACTCGCCGCTGGGGAGTCGTCGCTTGTCCTTGCGGAGGGCGTGGCGGACCCGGTGATCGATCTGTTCATCAAGGGCATGTCGCCCTGGGAGGATCGCTGGACAGGCGAGGTGCCACCGAACTCGGTGAAGATCACCGGTTTCACGGTGGATGAGGGCGCGAAGGCGGAAATGGTGCCACAGGCCGAGAAAGTCTGGCTGAACATCGGTGACTCGATCCTCGCGGGAGACGCAGCAGCCTACGCGGAGGGCCAGGGCAGGCCAAAGCGCGATGAGTGGGCAGCCACGGATGATGCGCGGGCGAGCTATGGCTGGCTGTTGGCCCGGCATTTTGGTCATCGCGAGTCGCGCATCGCCTTTGGCGGTTACAATTGGGGAGGTGGTCTTGGCAAGGTGCCTGATCTCACCACCGTCATCGAGCAACGCCTGACCACGCCTGCTCCCGCCGTGGCACTGGTGAATCTGGGCACGAATGGCAAACCCACGGACGAGCAGGTGATCACCGCATTGAAGAAACTGCGTGAGCGTTGTGGCACGAAGACGAAGATCCTCGTGATGATCCCCGTCTCAGGTGCTGCGCGGGCGGAGGTGACGCGGGCCTTCAAGACCTGGCAGACCGCCACGCCGGATGCGAATGCGCATTTGATCGATCTGGGCAAAGTGAGCTTCGCCACGGCGGACAAGGTGCATCCTACAGCGGCGGGGCATCAGGCCATTTTCCAGGCGGTGCTGCCGGAGGTCGAAAAAGTGCTCGGCAGTTCGGCGAAAAGCTCCACTGCACTCGCCCCAGCACCGCTTCCCAAACGCAAACCGACACCCGGAAAGCCCAACGTGCTCGTCATCGTCACAGACCAGCAGTTTGCCGAGGTGATGAGTTGCCGCATGGGGCGGGAGCACATCCACACGCCGGCGCTCGACAGCCTGGCCGCGCAGGGCACCTCCTTTACCCGCGCCTACTGTGTGTTTCCGCTGTGTGGCCCATCGCGGAACTCCATGTTCACCGGCCTCTATCCGCAGCAGGTGCGCTGGAAGCCCATTCACGATGATCCCTCGATCTACCTCGGGCGTCACCTGCTGGATGCGGGATACGACACCGCCTACAGCGGCAAATCAGAGTTGCGTGGTAAGGAGATCGCGCTGCATGGTTTTCAGAGCATCCTCGCACCGCAGGGCGGCCCCACGCGGATCGAGGCGATCAAAAACGGCGGCTGGGATGTTTGGGCAGCGAACGAGGCGGTGAAGTTCATCGCCCAGCCGCGCGACAAGCCCTTCCTGCTCGTCGCCAGCTTTTTGAATCCGCACAACATCTGCGAATGGTCGCGTCGGCTCGCGGGGATGCCCGGTGACCTCGACTGCGGTGAGATCGGCGAACCTCCGCCTGTGGAGAAACTGCCGCCAGCGCCCGCGAACCTCGCCCCGCAGCGCGACGAGCCCGACGGCATGACCCTGATGCGACGCTCCTTCCAGGCGAGTCCATTGTTTCCCGTGGGCGGCTACACCACAGACGACTGGCGCAGACATCGCTGGGGCTACTACCGCATGGTGGAGCTGGTGGACAAAGAAATCGGCCGCCTGCTCACCGCCCTGCGTGAGGCCGGTATCGAGGAGGACACCATGATCCTCTTCACTTCCGATCATGGCGAATGCGCCGGAGCGCATGGCTGGAACCAAAAGAGCGTGCCCTATGATGAATCCACGCGCGTGCCCTTCATCGTCAGTTGGAAAGGCCACACCCGGCCCGGCACCTCCGATCTGCTCGTGAATACGGGCATTGATCTCGTCCCTACCGTCCTCGCCGCGGGCGGTGTGGCCATTCCCGCCCATCTGCCCGGCAGCAGCGTGCTGGACATCGCCCGGGGCAAGCCTGCGACTACCTGGCGCGAGGAGGTCATCAGCCAGATGGGCATGTCCCAGGGCGCGGAGGTGGATGGCATCAAGCCCACGCTGAAGTGGTGGATGCTACGCACCGCCCGCTACAAATACTGCCTCTTCAGCGCAGGCGAACGGCGTGAGTCCCTCGTGGATATGCAGGCGGATCCCGGAGAGGTGCAGAACCTCGCCGCCGACCCGGCCCACCGCGCCATCCTCCTCGACCACCGCGAGCGCCTCGCCCGCTACGGACGCGATCATCAGGACAAGGGCGTCGCTCTCTCCCTCGCGCATGACGTGGCACCCATGCCATTCACCTCGAAACCCGCTCCCGCCAAAGCATCGAAGGAAAGGTGAGTTCTTTCAGCCAATCTCCACACTTGCCCCCTTGCTATTTTATGCCCGTGAAACGCCATCTTCAGACCGCCGCTGTCCTGATCCTATTGCACACCTCAGTCACGGCAGATGAGGATTCACTCCAATCCTCACCTCCCATGCTCTCCGGCTCCTGGGTTCCGGAGAATCCGCCGCAGGCCGATTTCGCCGTGGTTCATCTCGTGATGCACAAGCCGGAAAACCCGCCCGGCACCACCGCCACTTTCGGCGAGCAATTCGCCGACGATGTGCTTCTCACACTGAAGACTCAGCCTGCTTTGCCCGTTCGTTTGGCACAAAAATAATCGTCACCGCCGTATCCCATTCTCCTGTCCCCATTTTTTTTGTAGATCACTCTTAGCATCCCATGACCACCCGCCGCCACTTCCTCCGCAGCACAGGCACGCTCATCGCACTGCCAGCGCTCGAATCCATCGGCTTCAAGGCTTTCGCTGCTCCCAAAGCCGCCACATCGCCAAAACGCATGGTGTTCCTCGGCTTTGGCTGGGGCGTGACGAATGAGACTTGGTTTCCGGACAAAACGAAGGTCGGGGCGGATTGGCAGCTCTCGGAGGGGCTCAAGCCGCTCGCTCGACATCAGAAGGACATCACGGTGGTGCAGGGTTGTACGAACAAGTTCGCCAATGAAGCGCACTGGGGCAGCACGTTTTGGCTCACGGGCGCGAATCGCTATGCCGAGCCAGGTCAGAGCTTTCACAACAGCATCAGCGCAGATCAGGTGGCCGCGGCGCATCTCGGCCAGGACACGCGTTTTGGCTCCATCCAGCTCAACACGCCCGATGCGGCGAACTCCGGCCACGGCCCCGGTTTGTCGATGGCCTGGGATTTGCGCGGCAAACCGATGGCGGGCCTCGAAAACCCCGTCGCGGCTTTTCATCGCCTCTTCTCCGATGACAGCACGCCGCTGACGGAACGCCAGGCCATGCTCGCACAAAAACGCAGCGTGCTCGATGCCGTGATGGAGGATGCCAAACGCGTGCAAAAGGGCCTCACGAAGACTGACATCGACAAACTCGACGAATACTTCCAAAGCGTGCGCGACATCGAAATTCGCCTCGGCAAAGACGAACAATGGCTCAGCGTCCCGAAGGCCAAACCGCCCGTCACCGAGCCGAAACCCGGCCTCGCAGGCAAGGATGAGATCAAAGTGATGTATGACCTCATCGTCGCCGCCTTGCAGACGGACAGCACACGCGTCATCACCTATCGCCAGCCCGTCGGCACGCTGCTGCAAAGCATCGGCACCAAGGTCGCTCCGCATGACATGAGCCACTACACCCCCGGCGACCGCATGGCGGCCTCCCAACTCCGCGACACCACGCAGAGCGAGCTACTCGCCGGACTCATCGACAAACTCAAAGCCACCAAAGAAGCCGATGGTCGCAGCCTGTTTGATCACACGGCCCTCGCCTATGGCAGCAACATCCGCACCATCCACTACCTCGACAACTGCCCCACCGTCCTCACCGGCGGTGCCGCGAATCTCAAACTCGGCCACCACCTCGTCCTCTCCAAAGACACGCCGCTCTGCAACGTCTGGCTCACCATGCTCCACGGCCTCGGCATCGAAGCCGAGAGACACGGGGATAGCACTGGCGTGGTGAAGGAGCTTCAAGCGTGATGGCTACGGTTCAACATCCAAAAGTTACTCGCCATGCTATACGATGGTGGTTCGCAGTTCTGCTCGGCTTCGGGATTCCTGTGCTAGCAATCAGCATGGAGTGGAGAACGCATTGTCTGAGCGGATGCGCCTACGATCCCATGCCAACTCCCTGGCACCTTGGACTGCTTCTGATAGTTCCTATGGCTAATGTGCTCGCACTCATAGTGGGTGTGAGGGGCCTCACTTGGGCAAAAAGCTTTGTGACCTCGATTCGATGGTCGGCTGTTGGAGTTGCTCTACTGCATGTCATCGCTCTCGGACCGGTGATCCAAGTGTTCGCTTTGATTTTTGCACCCTTCAGCCTCTGTTCCTGGATGATGGATTCCTTTGCCTGGCCAGAACACGGCAACGCACGATTAATGGCGGAAACCAATGCTTGCATCCTTTTGGTGATTTCTCCAATCCTCACATTAGTTGGGTGGTGGTGTGCCAGACCTTGGTATTTGGCCTGTGAGTGTCACCTCCATTCGCACTCAAAGCGCTCCATTCGCTTGGTGGGCGGAGTAGCTGTTTTTGCACTGGTAACCTATGCTGAATCGACTCAAATCGCCCAGTGGTTAGGGCTACAAAGCTATGTCGGTGGCAAAACGCACGGCGAAGTTCCCACGATACTTCTGAGTGCAGTGGGGACAGCGACAGTGTCGAGACTTGCACATGCTCCTCAGCAATTTAGTTCAGATGGTCTTTTGGATTGCGAGGGACCCGTCGATGTATTTGGCCCCACCGTGCGTATCCTCAATCGGTGGGCTAGCCCGACGGAAATGTGGATGAGATTCACATCACCCAATCGGCATGCCTTCCTTGAACTCATTGAAAAGGCAAAACACGAAACCGCCCAACCCAACTTGATGCCTCAATCCTGGAGGGGTCTGTCATCTTGGGAGAAATGGGAGCTTGAGCAGCGCCCATGAAATCGACGCTTTCAGCAATCAGACCTTGCTCTTGGCACCACGTCTCGACGGCCCGCCACTCCGCGCCGTATCGCTCGCCTTCAGGAATCGGTCCAACTGCGCGTAAGCATCGGCGGATGCCCGCTTCGGCATGCGCAAGCGTGCAGCCAGCAAGGATGCAGCGGTGGTCAGGATTCGTGAGGGCTGTCTCATGTTGTTTCAATCGCCCCGCATGTTCTCTCACTTCACATCTTCTGTCCAGCTACTCGTTCACATGACCCGGCTCGTCCTCGTCCTCGTTCTCGCCATCCTCACCTCCACACTCCTCGCCGCGCCACCGCAGGCGGTGCTGGATGCCAAGCATCGTGCTTTTCTCCAAAGCTACTGCACAGAATGCCACAATGCCGAAAAGCAAAAAGGGAAGGTCCGGCTGGATGACATCGCATTCACGCTCGATTCGGTCGAAAGGGCTGATCTTTGGCAAAAGGTGCTGAATTCGCTCAACTCGGGCGAAATGCCGCCGGAGGACGAAAAACAACCGGAGGCCGCTGCGAAGACGGATTTCCTCGATGACCTCTCCCGCACGCTTGTGACGGCTCGCACGACGCTGAGCGACAGCGGCGGCAAGATCACGATGCGGCGGCTGAACCGTCGAGAATACAAAAACACCATCCGCGATCTCCTCGGCATCGACCTTCGAGTGAATGAACTGCCTGCGGACGGCGGCGCGGGGAACTTTGATACGGTGGGTTCGTCGCTCTTCATGTCGAGCGATCAGGTGGAGCAATACCTCGCACTCGGGCGGCAGGCATTGGATGAGCACATTGCGAGGATGGCTCCGGTGGCTTCGACTTCCGCGCCAGCGAAGAAGATTCACATCGAGGCCGAGACAAAGAACGCGAGGATCGCTGAGTCGCTGAAGAAGCGATTGGATCATCGCGAAAGCTATGTGAAGTGGACCGCTGCTGTGGACGCGGCGGCGAGCAAGCCGGAGAACGCCACCTTGGCCGCGCAAATCCGCGCCGAGAAGAAAGACGATGCCACACACCTCTACACCGCCTGGCAGAAGCTAAAAGGTGCCCCCTCGCCGAAGGATTTTGGCTTCACGGACCATGTTCATGCCGATCATGAAGGCCGACGCGACTGGCTGCACTTTGTCCCGCATCATCGCGCCTATGTGGAGCATCCGCTGACGAAAACGGGCGTGTTTCTCACCATCGACGACGCCTATGTTAGTCCCCGGCAGCCATTCAATATCCCACGCGAGTGGCCAGCGGGAGATTACACCGTGCGAGTGTGCATCGCGGCGATGGATGGCATCCCACGCGAGCGACGCTTTGTGGAGTTCGGCCCGCAGGATGCGAGCGGCGTGTGCGTGGTCGCCAGCACGCATGAGATCACCGGCACCATCGCCCAGCCTCAAGTGCTGGAGATCCCGCTCAAGCTCTCGCCGACGAGCGACTACACCTACATGTTCCGCGAACGAGGCTCCTATGAGTCGGACGCCGCCTCCAGCAACCTCTTTGCCGAGGCCCGGCAGCGCAACGGCATCGGCCCGGAGTTCGCGCTGTGGATTGATTGGATCGAAGTGGAGGCCAAAGGCACCGCAACACCACTCACCGATAAGCCGCAAAAGCTCCACAAAGACCCCGAGCAGTGGGCGAACAAATACATGCCCATCTATGCGCAGGGCTATGTGGAGAAATACAGCCGCTTCCAAAAGTGGTGCGCTGCCATGGATGAAGCTGCGAAGAAACCCGAGCACGCCGCCGAGGTGGCAAAACTCCGCGCGGACCCTCGCCTCAAAACGCAGCCGCACCTCTTCTACAGCGGCTTTGCGAAGCTCAAGGACTCGCCGCCGCCCACGCAGTTCGGTTTCCGCGATGTCGATGAGGCGCAGTTCGCCCGCAGCGAATACAGCTACCACTTCCGCTATTACGACGACTACCAAAAGCTCCCCGCTCGCGACACCGGCACCTGGCTCATGCTTTACAGCCTCGGACGTTACACCGGCATCACTGGTTCTGAAAAATGGCCCGCAGGCAAATACACCCTGCGTATCCGACTCGCGGCGAGCGACGAGTCGCCGAAAGAGCGCCGATTCATCGAGATCGGCACCGGCAAGGCCGACGCGGCGGACTTCAATGTGCTCAGCTCGCATCAAGTCACCGGCACACTCGCAAATCCGCAGACGCTGGAGATTCCCGTCGAGATCAATGCCAGTGGCGACCGCAACTTCGCCATCCGTGACAAGCGCCCAAACACACGCGAGGCCGAATACGCCATGTTCCGCGAAGCTTGGGACAAAACCGGCACCGGCCCAAAGCCGTGCATCTGGGTGGACTATGTCGAGCTGGAAGGGCCAGTGAGTGCGGCGCCCGCCCTCGCCAAAACCATCAAACAACGCCGCGAGGTCGAGCTGCATGCGAACGCGATGGTCGGCGGCACTTACAACGGCTACTTCAAAGGCGGTTATGAGGCGGCGAAGAAGTTCATGGAGACGAAGCAGCCTCAAAAGGGCATTCCCGATGAAGCGGAGGCAAAGTTCCGCATTCGCGGCTTTGAGCAGGTATCGGCCACGTTTGAGCGCTACCTGAACGACCCGCTCACCAAGACCGGCGCGTATTTGACTATCTTCAACGTCCACAAGGAAGAAGTCATCACGCTGCCGCCGGATCAGCCTTCCGGCTGGCTCAAAACGAAGCATAAGGTCGAAAAGGCCGAGCCGGGAGAATACATGCTGCGCTTCCGCATCGGTGCGGTGAAGGGCACGCCGAAGGAACGGCACTTCGTCGCTCTCGGCAGTCGCAAATCGGGCGATGAAGACTTCACGCTGATGCAAACTTTCCAAATCAGCGGCACCACGGAGGCGCCGCAGACCATCGAAGTGCCCGTGAGCCTCAGCGCCGATGGCCCGCGCACCTTTGTGCTGCGTGAAAAGCGCGATGTGAAGCTCGATCACGAACTTTTCACCACCGCGCAGAAAGCCACCGGAGTGGGGCCGCCGTCCGCGCTGTGGATTGATTGGGTGGAGTGGGAAGGGCCGCTGGTGAAGCAAGCGCTCATCGCCAAGGTGGAACGCATCGAGCCGGAGAAACGCCGTGCGGATGTCGAGCGCGGGCATTTGCGCTTCAAGTATCTCAACGAGCAATACGCCAAGTGGAAAGCCGCTGGCGGCGAGGAAGCGAAGGTGAAGGATTTCGACTTCACCGACAAAGCGCACGCGGAGTTCGCCAAGGTGGTGTGGGACAGCAACAACCGCTGGTTCCAGCAATACCTCGACCGCCCGCTGTCGAAAACCGGCCTCTATCTCGACAACACCGTGCAGGAAACCTGCGAACACGCCATCGACTTGCCCACCGACCTCGCCACCGGCGACTACGTCATGCGCGTGAAGATCGGTCGCGTGCCGAACATGCCGATGGAGCGGGCTTTTCTCTCCTTTGTCGAAGCCAGCCCCATCGACAAAGACGACCGCACCTTCCTCGCGAATAAACAAATCACCGCCACGCTCGACCAGCCGGAAACCATCGAGCTGCCGTTCAAGATCGTCCCCGGAGGCGCACGGAAGTTCATCCTCATGGAGAAGCGCCCGCTGAAGAAGGAAACCATCAGCCTGCCAGGCCGCACCCGCCAGATCACCGATGCCAAACAACGCGATCCCGTGTTGTGGATCGACTGGATCGAGTGGGAAGGCCCGCTGAACAAAACCGAAGCTGCTTCCACCGTGAAACCGGTCATCGCAGCCGGAGAGACGAATGCTCGCCAAGTGCTCGAAACCTTCGCGAAACGAGCTTTTCGAGGTAAAGAACCTTCCGCTGCCTTTTTGGACAAATTGATCGCTCTTTATGACCTGCGTCGAAAAGCCGGTGACACGCACGAAACCGCTCTCAAAGAGCCTCTGAGCGTCATTTTGGCCTCGCCGGGCTTTTTGTATCTTCACGAGGTTGGTCAAGCAGGTAAGGCAAAAGAATGGGGGCAAAAGAATGATGCCTCTTCTGATTCTCTTGCCCCCATTCTCTTGCCTAAAATTGGCAGCGCCGCTCTGACACCGCCAGAACTCGCTTCACGTCTCTCCTACTTCCTCTGGAGTGCTCCCCCAGACGACCAACTGCTCGCTGCCGATCTCACCAAGCCCGAAATCCTCGCCCGCGAAGTGGATCGCATGATCGCCAGCTCAAAAGCGGACGAGTTCGTCAGCGGCTTTGTGCATCAGTGGCTCGGCATGGACCGGCTCGATTTTTTCCAGTTCGACACGAAGCAGTTCCGCGACTTCGACGAGAGCGCCAAGGCCGCTGCGCGTCGCGAGGTGTATGAAACCTTCGCTCATCTGCTGCGAAACAACGGCAGCCTCGCCAAACTACTCAAGAGCGACGAAGTCCACGTCAACGGCCTGCTCGCCACCTACTACGGCCTCGAAGGCGTGAGCGGCGATGCTTTTCAAAAGGTCAAACTGCCCGCGAACTCCCCGCGTGGTGGCCTGCTCGGCATGGCGGCTATCCTCGCGATGGGCAGCAATGGCGAACGCACCAGCCCCGTTGAACGCGGAGCCTGGGTGCTGCGCAAACTCCTCCACAACCCACCTCCGCCCGCGCCGCCAAATGTCCCGCAGCTCGACCGACTCGCCACCAAGCCCGTCAGTCCGCGTGAGCGCCTGCTGGCGCATCAAGAGGAGCCGCAGTGCCTGCAATGCCATCGCAAGATCGACTCCATCGGCTTCGGCCTCGAAAACTTCAACGCCGCCGGCAAATGGCGCGACGTCGGTCACGACCTCAAAACCAAAAAAGACTGGCCCATCGACCCCAGCGGCCAGTTTTACAACGGCCCCGCCTTCCAGACCTACTTCGACCTCCGCGACCAAATCGCCACGAAGAGCGAAAACTTCGCCCAAGGCTTCACGGAGGCGCTGATCGAGTATGCGCTGGGTCGCCCGTATGGCTTCACAGATACCGACCTCGCTGAGGACATTGTGCAGCAGGCGAAGGGGAAAAACTTCGCACTGAGAGAGTTCATCATGGCGTTGGTGACGAGCCGCCAGTTTTCAATGAAATAGTCGTTCCAGCGACGTTCCACTATCATCCCATGAAAACCCGCCGTCACTTTCTCCAGTCCAGCACCTCACTCATTGCCTTGCCTGCGCTTGAGTCGCTGGGCTTTCGTCGTTTTGCTTCGGCGGCGACGCCAGCGGCTCCGCCGAAGCGTTTGGTGTTCCTGGGCTTTGGTTGGGGGATCACGACGGAGACTTGGTTTCCTGACATCACGCAGACGGGGATGGATTACACGCTGCCGGAGGGCTTGAAGCCACTGGCGATGCACAAGGCGGACTTTTCCATCGTGCAGGGGCTTTGGAACAAATACTCGAACGAAGGCCACTGGGGCAGCACGATGTGGCTCACGGGTGCGAACCGTTTCGCGGAGCCGGGGCAGACGTTTCACAACAGCATCTCGGCGGATCAGGTCGCGGCGGCGAAGCTGGGCATGGACACGCGGTTTGCGTCGCTGCAGCTCAATGGCAGCGAGAACGCGGAGGCTTCCGGACATGGGCCGGGTCTCTCGATGGCGTGGGATGTGAGCGGGAAGCCCATCGGCGGCCACAAAGGACCCGTGGAGGCGTTTCATCGGCTGTTTTCCAAAGACACGACGCCCATCGAGCAGCAGAAGGCGATGCTGGCGCAGAAGCGCAGCGTGCTCGATACGGTGATGGAGAATGCGAAGGCGATGCAGCGTGGTCTTGGCAAGAATGACCGGGCGAAGCTCGACGAATACTTCCAGGGCATCCGCGACATCGAGACGCGTCTGGCGAAGGACGAGCAATGGATCGGCGTGCCGCAGGCGAAGGCGCCGATCCCGCAGCCGCAAGAAGGCTTGGCGGGCAAGGAGGAGATCAAGATCATGTATGACCTCATCGTGGCCGCGATGCAGACGGACAGCACCCGCGTGCTGACCTACCGCCAGCCGGTGAGCACGCTGCTGACGAGCATCGGCATCAAAGTCGCGCCGCATGACATGAGCCATTACCATTCGACGATGGGCGAAAAATATGCCGCCTCGCAGCAGCGCGATCTGGTGCAAAGCGAGCTGCTCGCCGGACTCCTCGACAAGCTCAAAGCCACCAAAGAAGCCGATGGCAGCCGTCTTTTCGATCACGTCGCCCTCGCCTACGGCAGCAACATCCGCACGGAGCACAACCTCGACAACTGCCCCACGCTCCTCACGGGCGGCGGCGCGGGCATCAAGCTCGGCCACAACATCGTCGCACCGAAGGACACGCCGCTTTGCAATACGTGGCTCACGCTGCTGCACTGCATCGGCGTGAATGTGGAGCGCCATGGAGATAGCTCGGGCGTGCTCAAAGAGATCGTGGCCTAGGCTTTATATCGCTACAGCACCGATGCCGGGACGGTCTGGCATGTGCAGGCGGCCT
>Ga0075163_10001598_pt1 | contig 30615 bp, 26 predicted proteins | sample JI1023141ADNA_FD_71478 | JGI IMG/M metagenome (GOLD analysis project Ga0075163, IMG submission 71478) | Wastewater effluent complex algal communities from Wisconsin, to seasonally profile nutrient transformation and Carbon sequestration -... | ecosystem: Engineered > WWTP > Effluent > Algae...
ACACTTAGACCACATGAGGAAATAGTAGCTTTTACTCATGTATTAGAAACACATCGTCGATTAGCTGCAATGTGGGGAACAGAAAGCTTTTTACTACAAACTAGTGGTGTCCCTGATTTACTTCCTTCAGCCGATCAAATGTTAATAGACTTAAATTTAGCTGAACGAGGTGAAACCATAATTATTGTTGCTGGAAGTATTTCTGGAGTGCCACTATCTAATATGGTTAAGCTACATCGTGTTGGTGATGCTCAAAATGTTGGACATGTTGGACATGCTAATTAAACTAATTAACATTTTTGCAAGTTATTGATTTGAGATGGTTCTAAAATAAAACTTTTGGAACTTAATTAATGGAAATAAAACCAATGATACGAAAAATTTATGCTGGAGTGCTGGTAGCACTCCTAGTTTTTTTCTCTGTATTACCTGTCAATGGTAATTCTTTTTCAGATGAACCAGATCAAGGTTATGAAGCGATCAATATTAAATCCTTAAAAGCCTACCTTAATTTTTTGGCTGCTAATTTATTAGAAGGTCGTGAGGCAACAACTAGGGGTTATGATATTGCAGCAGCTTATGCTGTAAGTTTATTTGGTCAATGGGGACTAACTCCAATTGTTGAAACAAATGGTGAAAAAGGGTTTTTACAAACTTTTTCAGTTTTAGAAATAGCTAGCAAAAATAATGAAAGCCTACAAATAATTACTAATCAAAATGATACTCAAATCACCCAAGATTTTTCTAATCGAATACATTTTTTAATTAGTCGGGCTAGTAATACTACTTCGCTTACTGCTCCAATAGTCTTTGCTGGTTATGGCTTAGTAGTTCCAGAGATTAAGTATGATGACTATGCAGGGGTTGATGTAAAAAATAAAGTAGTAATAGTAATGAGTCATGCTCCTGGTGAAGGCGATGAAAAATCTTATTTTTATAAAGTAGAAAACCGTAATAGATTTTTTAATGGTGCAGAGGTTGCTGAAAAACAGCGTAATGCTCAAGAAAGAGGCGCTCTAGCTGTTCTAATGGTAAATGATCCCTTAGGTAAACACCCATCAATGTTTACTAATTTTGCTACTAATATAACTAGAAAACCTACTAATAACATTAATGCCCCTACTCCTAGGCGTAGAATGGTTTTAGCAGAATCTGAAAGCTCATCTAGTAATGTTCCAATTATTAATATTTCAGAAGTAGTTTCTAATGCAATATTTAAGGATCTTGATTTTAATTTAGTTGAGCTTCAACAAGAGCTTAACTCACGACTAAAAAGTGTGTCTCGTAATCTAATAGGTAAACAAGTAAAAATTAATTTAGAAGTAGAACAAAAACTACTTAATACCACTAATGTAATAGGGATGATTGAAGGAAGCGATATTCTATTAAAAAATGAATATGTAGTAATTGGTGCACACCTTGATCATGATGGTACAAGGGATGGTTATATTTGGAATGGTGCAGATGATGATGCTTCAGGGAGTTCTGCTGTTTTAGAACTAGCAAGGGCTTTTAGTCTAGCTAAGGAAAAACCTAAACGTAGTATTATTTTTTGTTTATGGGGAGCAGAGGAAAAAGGCTTGTTAGGTTCAGAATATTTTGTTGATCATCCACCAGTGGCTCTAGAAAGAATCTCAGCTATGATTCAATTAGATATGATTGGCCGTGATGTAGAACCACGACCACATCAATTACAAGGTAGAGAAAAACCTAAAGAGCTACGTAGATATATTTACACTGAAATAGGCACACAATCACAAGAGATAGGCGAAATTCTAATGCAGGCTAATAAGACTGTTGGACTTGAGCTTAATCATGAGGTTAATGCTAGAGTTTCAGGAGGCTCAGATCACTATTCATTTTGGAAAAAGAAAATCCCAATACTCTCAATAGATGATGGGGTGTTTCATCCTGATTATCACCAACCTAGTGACACAACAGAAAAAATTAACTTTGAAAAAATATTTTTTGTCACACAATTAACTTATTTAATCGGGCGTGAAGTTGCCAACTATCCAAGTAAAATAAAATGGGATGATAAAATTACTTCGGCAAACAGGTAAAATCACTCTACAATAAACTTCTTGCAAAGCCTTAAATTTAAAGCTGTAGAATGGCTTTAAGATAAAATTTTTTGAAGTAGATTTCATTTTTATAGGTTTTATATGATAGTAAATAAAGAAGTAAATAGTCTTATACAACTAAAGTCTGATAAAGAATCTGTTGAGCTAAAAGAGTTAGTAGGAATGGATTTAGCTCTAATGCGAGAGTTTTTTAAGGAAATTAAAGAGCAGCCTTTTCGTGCAACTCAACTTTATAGAGCTGTTTATAAACATCGTCAGACTAGTTTTGAAGCAATGACAGAATTTTCTAAAGACCTAAGAACAAAACTTTCCTCAATGGCTATTATTACAAAACAGCAAATTGATAGAAAATTTAATTCTGAAGATGGCACACGCCGTTATTTATTTAAGCTTTTTGATGGTCGTGAAATAGAAAGTGTCTGGATCCCAGAACAAGAACGTGCAACAATTTGTATTTCTTCCCAAGTAGGTTGCCCGCTTGCTTGTGAGTTTTGTCTAACAGCACAATTAAAACTTAAACGTAATCTCTCTGTTGGTGAAATTGTTGGGCAGATTATTACTGTGCTTTCAGATGTTTATGGAGTAAAACAAGCTCCTGATCGCCAGATTAATATTGTAATGATGGGAATGGGTGAACCACTGCTTAACTATGATAATGTCACCGCATCAATTAGATTAATGAATGATATGGAAGGCATGTCCATTAGTACAAGGCATATCACCTTATCAACAGCCGGAATTGTGCCTAGAATTTATGATTTAGGTAAAGAGCCAGTTCGCCCTAAACTAGCAATTTCTCTTACAGGTGCTACAGATGAACTTCGTGATCGATTAATGCCAATTAATCGACGTTACCCACTAAAAGAATTACTTAAGGCTTGTCAAGAATTTCCTCTAAAACCTAGAGAAAGAATTACTTTTGAATATGTGATGCTAAAAGATGTTACTGATAGCGACTTAGATGCAAGAAGACTAGTAAAATTACTTTCAGGGATACAAGCAAAAGTAAATCTAATTCCTCATAATCCAGCAGAGGAATTACCTTTTGAAAGCTCTTCACATGAAAGAGTCTTAGCATTCCAACAGATTCTAATAGATAGCGGTTTGTCGGCTTTTATTCGTCGGCCTCGTGGACAAGATATTTTTGCAGCTTGTGGACAACTTGCAGCTAAAAGCAGTACAGGAATGTAGAATAAAAAAGCCCCAGAAGTTTCACGTGAAACTTCTGGGGTGATGAATTAGTTCTTCATCAGCCATTCAGCAAATATGCGGGCTTCCTCATACTTGCCGCACCAACGAGCACGATTCCGGCCTGTTAGGGCCAAAATTTGAGCATGATGTTGACCAGCACGGTCACCAAGTCGACCAAAATAACGGTAGAGATTATCTATTCTATCTACCGATTCACGTGCTGATACTACATCCTTAAAACTAAGTATATTCTTAAAAAAGCGACTATAAATATTTTGATCACTTACTGGAGTGGTATAAAGATCACTATAGCCGCTAATTAATCCTGCTGCTTGTAACACGCTAGCTACATAACTAGGTTTGGTTTTTGCCATTTGAGCAATTACCAACATATCAGTAGTCCCTTGTTTATAAAGATTAACAATATAATCTTTCTTGGTTTCCTGTTTATGTTGGGGTTCTGTGGTAGAAACTGGCAAATCATCAAACAAAGATGGTGTTACTGTTTGTTTATTTTGTGAAGATGATCGTGTTTGCATATACCCTCCATAACTGTTTAAGAAGTTAAAAACTCCTCAAACAGCTTAGGCAGAAATAGATTGTTTAATATTCTTTAAGTGATCAATAAAAGTAGATGCTGCACGTCTACTTAATTCTGCAACTTTACAATTAAATAGTTCTTGGCAAAGAGCTTCGGCCTCAACTCCATTAGCATTAGCAATTGCACGAATTGCAGCATGTTGTTTAGTAGTAGCCATTTCAGCAATATTTTTTGCTACTGGATCGCGTGGAAAACGCAAAGGTTGACCATTGGCTGTAATATCATCATCATCGCGTTTATAAAGATCACGAGCAATACCAAATTTTACTGCTGCACGTTTTAGCGCATCATGTTCAGCCTTTTTAATCCCAATTTCATCATAAGCTGATCCTGTTCCTACACCTTCACGAGTTACACCCATAATAGAGATTGATGCAGTAATTGCTACTAATTCACCAATTTGACGAACATCTTTAACTGAGTGTGACCAACGGGGATAAACACGATCTAACATATCTGCAACAGTGTGCCATTCAATATAGTCAATTTCATGGTCTACTCCAGATTTATCAGTCCAACCAAATCTTTGACGAATAAGATCTTTTGAAATTGGTGCTGAAAGTTGTTTTAAGATAGCTAGAAAAGCGTCTTGGTTTGTTTCCATAGTTGTTTCACTTTCTATTACTAAATCTGGTGTTAATACTGGAGCTATAATTTCTTCAGCTACTTTAGTTATAGGTTGTTTCATTACAATATCCTCAGATGGTTTGTTGTGCTCAACATCTTTTAATATTATTTCTACTTCTTGTTTCATCTGTGAAACAAAAGTAGATTTTGTTTCTTGTTTCATAGATGAAACACTTGTTATATTTTCGTTTTGTTTCACAGATGAAACAACGTTTATATTCTCATTTTGTTTCATAGATGAAACAGAAATATTTTCTACTATTGGAGCTATTGGTTCTGAAAGCTCAATTAAATTATCTGTTACTTCTTCTATTTGTTGTATTTGTGGCGTATCAGATAATGGTTCTAAGAAATATTTTACAGCTAAAATATGCTCACATCTAAAACGAGGGTCAGTTTGTGATTGTTTTTCAAAATCAACACATGAACAACGTACACGCCCTTTTTCATCACGCCAAACACGTAAAAGTTCATTATGATTTGTAGGAGATTTTACGCTAAACCCTTGATCGTCTCTAGTCACTAAACCCATTTCAGCGATTAATTTACCTCGTTTGGTACGGACATTTAGATTTTTAATGACTGTATTCATTTTTTTGTTACTCCTTAAATTTTGTTAATTAATCACTTGTTTCATCTGTGAAACATAATAACACAAGAATATTTTTGTTTCAAGTATGAAATGTTTCATACTTGAAACAATTTTACGGATTTTTTGTTTCATAGGTGAAACATTTTGTTTGTCAAAGGTATAGTAAATGTGCTAATCTGACAATGGCTTAATAAAAAATGTTTTTCTACTGATAGGTGGTTTATGACAGAGTCTCTACTAAATGTAGTGGAATTAGCAGAATATGTTAAAAAGAAGCGAGAAGACGAAGACCTAAGTATTCGTCAAGTATCAGAACTTACTCGTATTAGTCCATCTACTTTATCTAGAATAGAAAATGGTCTTTGTACACCAGATAGCGATACTTTAGCCAAATTAACAAACTGGCTAGGTATTCCTGTTGATACTTTAATGAGAGGTGAATTACTTCCACAAATACCAGTACAAGATAAAGTAGAACCAGTGGTTGTTTATGAATCAACACCAGATTTTATAGAAGCACACCTGAGAGCAGATCCAAATTTAAATGCAGATACAGCTAGAGCATTAGCAGAAATGTTTAGAGTGGCTTACACTCAATTTGCAAATACTGATTTTTCTGAAATAAAATCAGAGCAAACAACTACTAAAAAAACAACAAATAAAAAACAGCCTTATGCTAGTCGGTCAAGAAAATAAACAACTTTCTGAGGTAGAATTACTACCACCAACGATTAAACGCAAAGTTTTTGAAAGAATAGGGCTTCAAATCCGACAAATAGCCTCTACTCCTTTAGATCGCGCCTTAAATCCTTGGCAACTTGCCCCTTTGGTTAAACTAAAGGTTGTTGATATTAATTATTTATCTCAACTTTCTTTAGAAGCTCGTAGCATATTACTAAAAGAAAATTCTAAAGATTGGTCAGGTGCTACTACTATGCCTCTACCTAATGGATGGCGACTAGTCTTTATTAACCCTAAACATAGTCCTGAACGCCAAAGAGCTACTTTAATGGAAGAGGTTTCCCATACTGTTTTAAGACATACTCCTAGCTTAATAACACCTACTAGCACAGAAGGAGAAAAATCACGCTTTCGTGATTTTAACAGAGCGCAAGAAGAAGCTGCTTATGGTGTAGGAACAGCAGCCTTAATTCCTTATTATGTTTTACGGTTGTCAGTAGAAAGAGGAATTTCTGCTAGTAGAATTGCACAGAAATTTGGTGTTAGTGAGGATCTAGCACTTTTTAGAATTAAAGTATGTCGTTTGTGGGAGACTTATAAAAACCTAACCAAAGACTAAATAAATCCTATAACCTACTAGATTGTAACTTAAAAAATCATGTACTGTTTAATAAATAAATTTTATTAATTTCAAGGATTAGACCCAAAGGTCTAACCCTTGGCTATTATATAAGTCCCTTGTACCATATATATCAAAAGGAGTTGAGAAAACACCTTAAACCTTAAGTTACAGTGTATTAAATAAATAAAAAATAAATAGTTTGCTATTCTCAGCTAATTCTGATTTTGGCAAATGCCAGTTAATTGCTATAATAAACCAAAACCTGCATTGAAAAAAACTTTCAACAGTAACAATCAAACCAAATTAGCCTTTGGACGCTAATTTTGCAGACGAGCTTAGCTTTAATAAAATATCGAACCTGTCTAAAGACTGTTCACCATAATAATTTTACTTACTAAATTGACCTGGGGCAGTGCATTTTATTTGGCACTGAAAACTTAATGAACTTTGATGTTAACTTAATTCGTGTTGGCTTTATTTTGTTGCTAACTGGAGCAAGTTATTACTTGCAACAGCCTGTTACTAATAATCAATTTTTATCTGGTTTAGTTGGTCTTATTTTAGCTTCTGCAATAATCTTTTTTGAAACACGTATTCGTCGCGCTTCTATTAAAACTCTTATGGGAGGCGCAGTTGGATCAATACTTGGAATTATTGGCGCATCTTTAATTGGTTTTTTAATCTCTGTTCAAGGCGAAATTCCTCATCAAATCAAATCTTATATTACCTTTTTACTAATAATGTTTATGGCTTATGTAGGTTTGATTGTGGGAGCAATTAAAGGAGATTACTTAGATCTCTCTATGTTAGGCGGAATATTTCGTAGTGAGGTAGCAGGAAAGTCTCAGCATTTAATCCTAGATACTAGTGTAATTATTGATGGCCGTGTTGCTGATGTAGCAGAAACTGGTTTTTTAGGTGGGCAATTAGTTGTTCCTCAATTTATGTTACGTGAATTACAACAAGTTGCTGATAGTGCTGATTCTGCTAAACGTAATCGTGGTAGACGTGGCCTTGATATTTTGCAACGTATTCAAAAAAACCATAATCTAGATGTACAAGTTTCTGATATTGATTTTCCAGATATTCGTGAAGTAGATCATAAACTTATTGAACTTGCTAAACAATTAAATGGCAAAATTGTGACTAATGATTTTAACCTAAACAAAGTAGCTCAATTGCGTGGAGTAGCAGTACTTAATATTAATGAACTTGCTAATGCTCTAAAGCCTGTAGTTTTACCAGGTGAGCTAATGAAAGTTTTTGTGCTAAAAGAAGGTAAGGAATATAACCAAGGGGTTGCTTATCTTGATGATGGCACAATGGTAGTAATTGATAATGCTAGACGCTCAATTGGTAAAAATGTAGAAATTAGTGTAACTAGTGTGCTGCAAACTACTGCTGGGAAAATGATTTTTGGTCGCTATGCTGGTGAAGATGGTCGCTCTACTCCACCAGATGGCCGTGTAATAACTGATCGTACAACTCCACCAGATGGGCGTGTAATGATGGATAGCCGTTCACTTCATAATCATCAAGAATCACGACCTATGCAGAATGAACGCTCTATTTCCCCTGATGTACGAAATATTGCTGAGGGTCGTGAGCCTAGGGATGTGCGAGGTAGTTCACCTGCAACAACATCGCCTAATCCTAAATTTAGGGTAGATGGATGAATATTGCTGTTATTCCTGCTGGTGGTCAAGGTAAGAGAATGGGCAATTTATCTGCCACATCCCCAAGCAAACAGTTTTTGCTGCTTGGAGGTGTGCCTTTAATTGTCCATACTTTGCGCCAATTTGATAACTGTCCAGATATTGATGCTATTTTAGTTGCTTTACCTAAACAAGAAATTGAAAGTGAAACCCTACCTCAATTATGTAAAGAGTATGGGTTAAAAAAGGTTTTACCCCCTGTAGAAGGCTCATCTGAACGACAATTATCAATATTTGCAGCATTAAAATGGCTCTCAGAATCAGACTTATATGAAAAAATAGCAACTGTAGCAATTCATGATGCTGTACGCCCTTTTGTTACTCCTGAAATAATTACTGCTACTATAGAAAAAGCTCTACTTTATGGCGCTGCACTTTGTGCACTTCCTGCTACAGACACAATAAAAGAAGTGTCTGAAAATAAAGTTTTACGCACTTTACCACGTACTTATATTTATCAAGCACAAACTCCTCAAACCTTTCGCTATAAATTAATCTGGCAGGCTCATAAACGAGCAGCAGAAGAAAATTTTTTTGCTACAGATGATGCAATGCTAATAGAATGGCAAGGTGAAACAGTTGTTATCGTTGAAGGCTCCCCAGAAAACATAAAAATTACCAAACCTTCAGACTTGGTGTTAGCAGAGTTTTTACTCTCTCAACGCCAGTCAACAACCTCCAGTTAATCATATTGATTTGAAGTGGGGGCTTATTTGCTGAAAATAATAAGATTAAGTTATGTGTTTAGAGCCGTATATAATAGCTAAACTCAATATAGTTAAACTATGCCTAGTGAGACTTACTAGCAGTTTATTAAACCAGAAATTAGTTTTTATCCTTTTATGTATCCTTACTAGTTATTTTCCTATTAGTTATCTTTTCCAACATTATTCTTTAGCTAATGATACAAATCCTGTTTTAACTATTGATGATAGACAAGGGGAATACCCTTTAGGTATTTATTTATCAATATTAGAGGATAAAAGTAAAAATCTTACTATTGAACAAATAACTTCTAGTGAGTTTGCTGGAAAATTTATTGCTAATAAAAAATCTGTACCCAATTTGGGCTATTCTAATTCAGCCTACTGGATAAAATTTTCTATAAATAATAAATCACATAAAGAAGAAAACTGGTTACTTGAAATAGATTTTCCCCGCTTAAATCGCGTAGATTTATATCAACCTACAATTAATAAAACAGCATCGTTAGATTTAAAAGACTCAAAAACCTTTATCCAAAAAACCTTGGGTAGTTCTACTCCTTTTGTAAAGCGAGAAATTAACCATCGTAATTTAGTGTTTCCCTTAGTAGTTTCACCAGAAGAAAACACCTTTTATCTTAGAATAGAATCTTTTAGCACAATTTCTATTCCTGCTACAATTTGGAGTCAAAAAACCTTTCAACAAAAGGATCAAATAAAACTTTTATTCTTAGGCTTGTACTACGGTATTTTACTAGTACTAGTTATTTATAATATATTTTTATATCTTGCTATAAGAGATCGGATTTTTTTGTTTTATGTAATGAGGGCTGTTGTTGTAGGGATGTTACAGTACTCTTTAGATGGCTTTGCTGGACAATATTTATGGCCACAATCAGATTTTTTAACTAATCACTCTATACAGGTTTTTAGTTGTTTATTTGCTGTGTCTGTAGCTTTACTTAGCCGCGACTATATTTATTTAAAAGAAAATGCTCCTTTATGGGACAAAATAGCTATAGTACTTGCTATAGTATTTTCCTTATTAGCCATAGGTTGCCTTTTTAGTTATAACCGATTTGTTCCACCTCTTATTAATATATTAGGTTTAATTCTTGTAGCAGTATTGGTAATACCAGCCATTATTTGTTTAAGAAAAAACTATTTTTCTGCCAAATATTTTCTGGTTGCTATTTTAACAGGGTTTGTAGGTAGTATTATTACGATAATGCGTAATATAGACCTAATAGATGATAGTTTTTTTGTCCATTATAGCCTACATTTTGGTTCTGCTTTGCAAGTAATAGTGCTTTCTTTAGGGCTAGCAGATCGTGTTCGTGTATTGCAAAAAGATAAAGAAAAAGCTGAATTAACTGCAGCACTTAAAGAAAAAGATGCAGAAATTTTTAAGTTAAGAAATATTGAGCTAATAGAAGCTAACTTAAAACTTAAAGAACTTGATCAAATTAAAGCTAATTTTACTGCAATGTTAGTACATGACTTAAAGTCTCCGCTTGCTGTTGTTAGAGCCGCTCTTGAGCTTTTGGCTGAGGATAAAACAATTCAAAAAGACAACCAACAAATGATTTTTGCTTCTGAGCGAAGTGTAAATAAAATCTTAGATTTAGTTAATGAAGTTTTAGAACTATATCGTTCAGAATCTCAAGAAATGCAACTAGAACTTAAACCTATAAATATAGAAAGCTTTATGCGTGATGTTACTAGTACTGCACGTTTAGCAGCTAAGACTAGTAATATTACTGTTGATGTACAAATCAAATTACCACTGCCAGAAATTATGGGGGATATTAATAAACTAGAAAGAGTTTTTTCTAACCTAATTTCAAATGCAATTAAATTTACTCCATCAGGAGGTAAAATTACTATAGAGGTTTCTTCTGTTGCTGGAATAGGGGTTGAGGTTGGTTTAAGGTTTTTAAGCATTTCTATTACAGATACTGGAGAAGGTATTTTAGCGGAAGAAATCCCCTATTTATTTGAACCTTATCGTCAAGGGGAATCTAGAAAAAAGGCTGCTGGTGTAGGTTTAGGGCTAGCAATTGTTAAAAGAATTGTTGCTTCACATGGAGGAAATATTTCAGTCCGTAGTCAATTAGGAGTAGGTAGCTGTTTTACTGTTTTACTACCAGCAGTGTCTATTAATGAAGGGCAGTCAACTAATAATAAAAATATATCTACCTTTACAAGAAGTGGTCGAATTGTTCCTTATAATGAAACAGAGCCTCAAAATCAAGAACAAGTTATTCTTGATAAACCTGTTGATGTTGAATTAAATGAGGAAACACCTTTTTTAATAAGTACTTCTTCTAGCAAAACACCTAATACAGAGTCACCAAGAATTTTATTAGTTGATGATGAGAATATGAATCAGTTAATTGTTAAAAGACAACTTCAACAATTAGGCTATACAGTAGATGTAGCTGCAAATGGAGTTGCAGCTTTGCGGGCCTTAAAAAATAAGTCTTATAGCTTAATTTTGATGGATTGCAATATGCCAATTATGGATGGCTATGAAACTACATTAGAAATTCGCCGTCGAGAAGCTCAAGAAAGACAAAAAAATATAACTCTCTCTCGTATCCCAATTATTGCCCTAACTGCTAATAGTTTAGATGATTCTGAAAATTGCTTTGAAGTAGGAATGGATGATTTTTTAGAAAAACCCTTTCAAATGAGTCAAATCAAAAACATATTAGAAAAATGGCTTACAAAAGCCTAAAATACCTATTTTACAACCAGTTACCAATTATAACCTCTACCTAATATAAAAAATCTTTCTCTCTTATAAAAAATTGTTGATATAGTGTAAATCTTACACTATCCTATTATCATCCAAAAACTAAGAGACAAAGTTTTAGGGGGAGATATGGAAAAAATAGAAATAATAGGTGAGACAATATTTACTATTTCAGATGTATTATCAGCAGAAGAATGTCAGCAATTTATTATGAAAAGCGAAGATAATGGCTATGATGAGGCTCCAATTAGTACATTAGGTGGGTTTGTAATGAGAAAAGATGTACGCAATAATACTAGAGCTATGTTTGATGACAACCCTGTTGTAGAAATGCTTTGGGATAGAGTAAAAGCTTTTATTCCTAATCATGTTAGAGGATGTACTCCAGCCGGGCTAAATGAAAGGATTAGGTATTATAAATATGATATAGAGCAATATTTTGCCTGGCATTATGATGGTTGTTTTAGGAGAAATGAACAGGAGCAAAGTTTTCTTACCTTTATGATTTACTTAAATGATAAATTTGAAGGAGGAGAGACAAACTTTGATCTTAGATATCCTCATGGGCTAATTACCATAAAGCCTAAAAAAGGAATGGCGTTAGTTTTTGATCATTACTTATTACATGAAGGTGCAAGTGTAATTAAAGGTAGAAAATATGTTTTACGCTCAGATGTAATGTATAAAAGAGATTCTTAAAATATAGCTAAACTAATATAGCCCAGTAATTTAGTTGGGCTATGTTAGTTTAGCTTGTTAGTTTAGCTTTTAGGGTAAATTACCTTAAACTCTTCGCAAACAACCAACATATTTTCACTAGCTTGTTTGCCTAATTCTTTACATTTTCTTACGAAATATTCCCAATGTACTTGTTTCCAATGTGCAAGGCTTAAATCACCTTCACCTTCTTTAGCTGCAAACACTTCATCCACTTCATTAAAAGGTTTTATATTAATTTCTATAGTTTTAATTATACATTTAGGATTACCATCAAAGTCTGTTATAAGGCTATAGCCGTTTAGAATAGGTGCACTTGATGGGTTAGGTTCATTTTCCCAAACTAAGCTTGCTGTAGCTATTTTTTTACCTTCAAGTACTAATTCACAAAGCTCTTTTGCTAGTTCGGAACTATCTCCAAAATACCAAACTTGATAATTTTCATCTTGTTTTACTTCAGGATTTGCTAAGCAAAACTCATCCCAAAAGTCTTTAGCTTGTTTATTTACAGTCATAAAACCCTATAATAAATTGTTGTATTTACAAATGGCTTAAGTAATTACTGTAGGTTCATCAACATTACAAAACTCTTTTAATTGTAGTATTTGCTTTGCGTTGTCAATTAAAGGTTGTAGCACTTGATTAATATCACTTTTGCCACCATCTTGTTTATAGCGCTCAAAGTAAATTCTAAGTGTTGCGCCCTCTGTACCTGTACCAGAAAGACGAAAGATAATTCGCGATCCATCTGTAAGTAATAAACGGATTCCTTGTTTTGTGCTAAGACTACCATCTATAGGGTCAGTATAGCTAAAATCATCAGCTTGATTAATAGTAGTATCAGCTAAGGGTGTCCCTGCTAGACTACTAAGTTTTTCTCTTAAACTAGTAATCATTTTATTTGCTCCTGTAGCGTCTACTCCTTCATAATCATAACGTTGGTAGTAGCTACGGCCAAATTTTTGCCAGTGACTTTCTACTACTTCTACTACAGATTTTCCAGTATGAGCTAGGATTGAAAGCCAGCATAGGACTGCCCATAAACCGTCTTTTTCTCTAACATGGTTTGAGCCAGTACCAAAACTTTCTTCTCCACAAATAGTACATTTATTGGCGTCCATTAAGTTACCAAAAAACTTCCAACCTGTAGGAGTTTCATAAGAGTCAACTCCAAGTGATTTTGCTACTCTATCAGCAGCAGTACTAGTTGGCATTGAGCGAGCAATTCCTGATAGTCCAGCACTATAACCAGGAATTACACTTTGAGCATACTCAGCAATTATTGCTAGAGAATCTCCTGGAGTAACAAAGAAATTACGCCCTAAGATTAAATTTCGGTCCCCATCCCCATCACTAGCAGCACCAAAATCAGGAGCATCAGCACTATATAAGAACTTTACCAAATCAGCAGCATAAACTAGATTGGGATCAGGATGTCCTTGAGCAAAGTCTTCTTTAGGAGTTCCATTTACTACAGTTCCAGTAGGTGCACCTAAGCAATTTTCCAGAATATGATGAGCATAAGGCCCTGTAACTGCATGCATAGCATCAAATTGCATTTGAAAACCACTAGCAAACATGGCTTTTAGCTTATCAAAATCAAATAGTTCCTCCATTATGGCTGTGTAGTCTACTAATGGATCAAAAATTGTCACCTGAGTATTACCTATCGTGAAACTACTTTTAGTATCAAGATCTATATCTTGATGATCTATTGTTTGGTAACTAGTGAGTTTTAGAGTGTGTTGATAAATATTTTCTGTAACTAATTCTGGGGCTGGGCCTCCGTTACGAATATTGTATTTAATACCAAAATCAGCATCTATTCCACCTGGGTTATGGCTTGCAGAAAGCACTAGACCGCCTAAAGCCTTATGTCGACGAATTACGGCTGAAACTGCGGGAGTAGAAAGAATGCCGCCTTGCCCAATCATTACTTGACGAAAGCCATTAGCTACAGCCAAGCGCAAAATAATTTGTATTGCTTGGCGGTTATAATAACGACCATCGCCGCCAACTACTAAAATTTCCTGGCTAAAATCTGGAGTAACATTTTCTCTTACAGCATTAAAAACTGATTGAACAAAGTTTTCTAAATAATGTGGTTGCATAAAAATACGGGTTTTCTTACGTAGTCCTGAGGTTCCAGGACGTTGATCATTAAAAGGTGTACTAGAAATAGTTTGTATAATTGATTGCTCCATCTTTTATCCTTTCAAATTTTTGCAATTCCAAAAAAGATTATCAATAATAGCCAAGCCTTTTGGATTTAGCCATTATTATAGTTAAATTATCTTTGTAATGTTGACAAAAATTTCTTGCTCTACTAGCTTAAATGCCATGATAGAAACTCAACTCCAATCAAGAGTGTATCTAGATAATAGCGCTTCAACTAAACTTGCTCCAGAAGTGCTAAATATAATGCTACCTTATTTTACAGAACAATTTGGTAATGCCTCGTCTATTCATAGCTTTGGACAACAGGCTAAAGGGGCTATAGATGAAGCTCGTCGCCAAGTAGCAGATTTAATAGGGGCAGATTTTAATGAAATTGTTTTTGTTAGTGGTGGAACAGAAGCCGACAATTTAGCTATTCGTGGTATTGCTGAAAACTTTCGTAGTAAAGGCCAACATATTATTACTTCTGAGTTTGAACATCCTGCGGTTCGTAATACTTGTGTTGCACTAGAAAAACATGGCTTTAGAGTTACTTATTTACCAGTTTATAAAAATGGCCTAGTTCGAATTGAAGATGTAAAATCATCGATTACTGACGATACAATACTAATCTCTATAATGCATGCTAATAATGAAGTAGGAACTATTCAGCCTATTAGAGAAATAGGAGAATTAGTTAAGGAAATTCGTCAACACCGTAAATATTTGTTTTTTCATACAGATGCAGTACAAAGTGCTGGGAAGATACCTATAGATGTAAAATCCCTTGGGGTTGATGCACTTTCTCTTTCAGGACATAAAATTCATGGCCCAAAAGGTGTTGGAGCACTTTATTTACGTAAAGGAGTACGTATTAACGCTCAAGTTACTGGTGGTAGACATGAGAAAGAACGGCGTGCAGGAACAGAAAATGTTCCTGCAATAGTTGGTTTAGGCTGTGCAGCAGAACTAGCTAAAGAAAACCTAGTAGAGTTTCAAAATGTAAGACTCCTAAGAGACTATTTTGAAGAGGAAGTAAATCGACTGATACCAGAAATTAAGTTTAATGGGGATAAAGAGAGCCGTTTACCAAATATTGCTAATATTAGTTTTAGTTATATTGAAGGAGAGGCTTTATTAATTGCCTTAGATCTAAAAGGTATAGCCGTATCAACAGGTTCAGCATGTTCTTCAGGATCTACTGAGCCAAGCCCAGTACTAGTTGCAATGGGTTTAAGTAAAGAAATGGTAAGAGGAAGTATTCGTTTTTCTTTCTCACGTTATACAACACAAACCGAGATTGATTATGTTTTACGGATATTACCAGAGGTTGTAACAAGACTTAGACGTGTATCTCCACTTTATAAACAAGCAATGAATGAGCAATAGAAATATTAATGCAATATTCTAAAACTATTTTAGATCATTTAGAAAACCCACGTAATGTTGGTGAAATGCTAGATGCTGATAGTTATGCAGAAGTGGTTAATAGTGCTTGTGGGGATAAAATAAAGCTCTTTGTTAAATATAGAGATGAAAGAATTATTTCTGCTACGATGAAGGCTTATGGTTGTGTTCCAACTCTTTCTGCGGCCTCGTTTTTGACAGAATGGTTAATAGGTAAAACCATAATAGAAGCTAATAGTCTAGAAGTAGATGAGTTAATAGATTTACTAGAAGGGTTACCTAGAGGAAAAAAACATGCAGCAGACCTAGCAATAGAAGCGCTACAAAGAGCACTAATAAATTATAAAACTTAAGGCCAAACACTCACTAATTAAAAAGAGATAAAAATATGCAAGAAGAACTTACTACCAAGCGAGAAAAATTATTTACACTTCAAGAAGCTAATAGCTTAATTCCTAAATTACTGCCTTTAATTAAAAAAGTAACTTTAGAAAGCAATGCTCTACTTAAATTACAGGGTGAAATAAAAAAAGCACGAGCCAAGGCTAATCTAGGCAGTGGTTCTTATCAAGGGACAGCATATTTAAATCATTTAGTTTCTTTAACTACAACTATTGGGGAAGTAGAAAAAACAGGGGTACTAGTTAAAGACTATAATACTGGCTTATGTGATTTTCCTCACTTAAAAGATGGTAGAGTAATTTATTTATGTTGGAAGATGGATGAAAAAGAAATTAGGTATTGGCATGAAATAGATTCTGGGTTTGCTGGTCGTCAACCTCTCTAAAAATAAAAAAGACTTTTTAACTAGTTAGCTAAAAAGTCTTTTTTCTATAGTAAATTCTTAAAATATATGAGAGTAAAAATTAATTTATAGGTGCGCTGTTAAGATCTGCATCATCAGTAGCTGTTGAACTGGCACGTAAAACACCTGTTTGATCTATAAAGAAGGTTTTATCTCCAGATAGATTTGCACCAGTAGTTACTAAAGGTTTTGACGTTGCAGTATAGCCATTTTGTAAACCAGGTTGGTTATCTGGAAGAATTGTAAATACATAACCGCTCTTAGGTTTTGGTGCTGGTGGGGCTAATCCACCTTTTGAAGTTGAAGTAGGTAGTGGGTTACAAGCTGCTGCAACTGCTGAGTCTATATACTCTTCTACAAATAATTCATCTTCATTACCAAAAGTACCATTTCCTACCCCTGATGAGTAACTAGCTTGTGATTGGTGAATTGTTCTCATTGCTGATAAAGCCGAAGTAGTGTTAGCTGCACGTCGTGCGCTAAATAGGTACAAAACAGAAATAGCTGACAAAATGCCTAATATTACAACTACAATTAATAACTCAACTAAACTAAATCCAGCATTATTAGGCTTTGTATTTTTATCATATAGATACTTAATCTTTTTCATGTTCCCACCCTATACTTTATTTTGACTTATTAGTTAATATACCAAATATTTTTTAAGGAGCAGCTAATTTATATTTTGATTGACTGATAAATAAAGCTATTATTTATTAGTCAGGATATTATTTTTATTAAACGCAGAGCAAGTTGTATACCAAACATATACCAAAACGTATAGTTTTTATTTAGAAGCTAGATCGTTAATGGAACCTTAATAAAATATTAACTTAATGTTAATAAACTAATGGTGGTTTATCAAAAACCTTAAAAAGATCTCATTTTTTGTCATTTGTTGATTTTATTTAGTAACAAAATATGTCATTTTCAGAAACCCTCAAACACTTTCTAAAACGTTCTTCAAAGAAAAAACAAATTTTATTAAGCATTATTTTTCTAGGGCTACTGGTAGCTACTTTAGTGTACTTATATATACGTCAGATAAATTCAAGTATAGATTTAGAAGTAGCTAAACAAACGTCTGCTACTAAAATAGAAGCTATAGTAAAAGTAATGACACCAATAACATCAAGTGGGGTAAGGTTGTCAGTTGAAGCTTCAGAAGCTAGGGCAATGTGTCAGTATAATGATATTTATTATGTTGCTACTGCTGGAGGCTTACTAGCACTAGATAGAGAGGGTAAGTTAGTTAATCATTACACTATTTTAGATGGGCTACCTAGCTTAAATTTATTAGCCTTAAGTGTTTTTCGTTCACAACTCTATATTGGTACTGCTGATAGCGGTTTAGTAGCTTTTAATGGTAAAGATTTTACTCATTACCAAATAGAAAAACCATTGATTCGACAAATTAACGTTTTACTTACTACAGATGAAAAGCTGCTAGTTGGAAGTTTTGATGGAGGATTACTAGGTTTTGATGGGACAAAATTTACTCATCAAGATCAAGATATAAAACCAATTCCACAAATTACAGCTTTATTAAAACATGAAGGTAGGCTTTATGTTGGGACTTATGCCTCAGGTCTATATATTTGGCAAGAGAGCCGTTGGCAACAACTTACTAAAGAACAAGGCTTACCTACTAATCGCATCACTTCTTTAACAGCAGATAAACAAGGGACAGTTATTGCAACAGATTTTGGAGTGGTGCTACGAACTACAAATGGAGATTTTGAACAGCTTAGTAATAGGGCTAATATTATTTCTTTGGTACGTTTTCAAGAAAATCTTTTGGCAGGACTCTTAACAGGTGGTGTAGTAGAGCTTTTAGACAAAACAGCTACTACTAATAATACTTCTATTAAAGAAGTTGCTAGTAGCAAACTAGCTAGTAACCTTGATCAACAATGGAGTAAAAACACAATTCTTTGGGCAGACAAAGAAGGGATACTTTTTGCTCTTACTCACAAAGGTATTTTACGTAAGCAATTAAATAAAACAAACTTAGAATTTGAGCCTTTTGGTGCTACTGCACCACTAGCCACGTTAACAGCCGCTCATATTAGCTCAATGGCCTTTGATGAAAGAGGACGGTTATGGATTGGTTATTTTGATCGAGGGATTGATATTTTTGATCCTAGTAATATGCAGCTAATTACTCATTTAGAAGATGAAACTATACGAGAAATTAATTTTATTTCCTTAGATCAAAACCTACCTAGGATGTTGGTTGCTACTTCATCAGGATTAGCCATTTTTGATAGTCAATTACAATATCGTGTTTTAAGAGAAAGAGACGGGCTTAACTCTAGTGCAGTAGCACATGTATCAATTATTCCAGGTATAACTTCAGGAGATTCACAACTAGCTATTGCTACTGGTCGAGGACTGACACTATTAAAAGGTACTACTTTGCGTAGTCCGATTTCTTTACCAAATAACTATCTTTATAGCAGTGCTATCACTAATAATCGTCTATTTATTGGTAGCTTAGGTGGATTAATAGAAATGGAAGGACTACGTGTAGTTCGCAGTTTTACTATTTCTAATTCTAAGCTTTCACATAATTGGATTAATGCTTTGCTAGTTGTTGATGGTACTCTTTATATAGGGACAAATGGTGGGGGAGTAGATGCTTTAACATCAACAGGAGAGTTAATAAACTTTTCTCCAGAAATTGGTAGGTTTGATGTTAACCCTAATGCAATGTCTCAAGATGAAGAATATTTATATGTAGGTAGCCTAGATCAAGGAGTTTACTTACTTGACTTAAAAAGTAAAGTTTGGCGAAAGTATAGCCAAATATTGCCATCAACAAATGTTACAGCTATTGTTAGTGATAAACAATATGTTTATTTTGCTACTACTAATGGGTTAGTAAGAATTGATAGAAAAATAGTTTTTAGCAATTAAACGTTTGTTAAAAACTATTACCAATTTATTATTAAAAGACTATTACAATAATAAATTAGGATCATTTTCATAAGCTGAATCAATATGACATAAGTGGTTTAGTGTTTCTGCAAATAAATAGTAAAGAGACTTAAGACGTTCTAGATCTTTGATTTCACCAAAAACTTGAAATCTAAGTTGATCAACTCCTTGAGGAAAGGTAGTAGAAAATAATCCTTCATCGTCTAAAACTTCAAAATGTATATCAGGGTGATCTTGAATTAGTTGACGGATTCGTAGGTTACTAAATAAAGACTTAACTTTTTGCTCATAATTACCTTGAATAATATAGTTTTTGTCAAAGTCTGGATCAAGTATTATATCTTTACCACTTAAATAGCTTTGAGTACCAAACATTGGTTTAAGCCCCTCTAAATATGGGCTTCCTACTTCAATATCTTGTAGCCCAAAAACTTTTCCTAATTTGCTAAAAAAACTAGCTTCATAGATAGCAAATCTAAAACCATCTTTGTTTATATAAGGTGCTCTCATACGGGTATAGTAGATTTTTCCATCTGGAGTATAAAGATCTAGAACTAATGTCCAGTGATTTACTTTTGCTTCTACTTTACTATGTTTAAAAATACTGCCTTCAATAAACTTAGCACCTATTTCTTGGCTAAACTGCTGCCAAATTTCATCACGACTTGGGCCAAAAATCTTTTTTAAAACTCCCATAATGTTCTCCTAAATGCTGGTTTTAGTACTAATGATTATACCTACGTACTAGATTAGGTTTTATTATTAATATATTTTTTGTTAAAATTTCAGACTTTATCCTTGCGTATAGAACTATAACTGTATTATTTTATTTATAAACAAATCTTTTTAAAACAAACTAGCTAACAATTAATCGCCGTATTTGCAATTTTGAAAGTTTGGAGGATGCATGGCACTTAAAGGACAACTACCTGATCTATCTGTTACAGATCTTATTATGATTCATTGTTTTGGTCGTGCCCGCGCTTGTGTTAAATTAACCAATAGCAATACTAAAGCAGAAATATATTTTGACAATGGTAATATAATTGATGCCCGTTATGAAACTACTAGCGGTTTAGATGCCCTCTATCAAGCGCTTTCCTTAACAGAAGGAAAATATCAAGTAGAATTAAATGTTACCTCTCAACAACACACCATCCAAGGGCCTTGGAAAGAAATTCTTAAAGAGTGGAGTCCTTGCTAAAAGTTAATCCATAATGTCTTTGTTGGAACTGCTTACCAATCAACCACAGGCTATTACTGTTTCTGAACTAACTGCCCAAATCAAGGATCGTTTGGAAACAGAGTTTTATGATATTTTAGTATCAGGTGAAATTTCAAACTTTAAAGCACATAGTTCTGGACATTGGTACTTCACATTAAAAGATGAATTTTCTCAAATTCGTTGTGCAGCCTTTCGTCAACAAAATACCTATATTCGCCCTCGTCCAACAGATGGGTTAAAAGTTAGATTAAGAGGCCGAGTTTCTCTCTATGAAAGCCGTGGAGATTATCAATTAGTTGTAAGTAGTATTGAGCCAATTGGTAAAGGTGACCTACAAAAAGCCTTTGAAGCACTTCAATCCCGCCTTTTAGCTGAAGGTTTATTTGATCCAGAACATAAAAAACCTTTACCTAAATTTCCTCTCTCAATAGGAGTTATAACTAGTCATACTGGTGCAGCAATACAAGACATTTTGCAAGTACTTTATCGACGAAATAAATCTATTAATGTAGTAATTTATTCAGCGCGTGTTCAGGGCGAAGGAGCTTCAGCAGAAATAGCTGAGGGAATAAATTATTTTAATACTCAAAGACAAGTTGATGTATTAATTGTTGGTCGTGGAGGGGGATCTATAGAAGACCTTTGGCCTTTTAATGAGGAAATAGTAGCAAGAGCAATTTTTGCCTCTAATATTCCTGTTATATCTGCTGTAGGCCATGAAATAGACTTTACTATTGCTGACTTTGTAGCAGATCACCGTGCTCCTACACCTTCTGTAGCAGCAGAAATTGTTGCTGCTCGCCAAGATGAACTTATAGAACTGGTTAATTATTATCAAGAAACTCTAACTCAAACATTTCAGTATTTTCTTTTGAGTCAAGATAACTATTTAACTAATCTTCGTACTAAACCAGGCTTTGAGAAAATACCTAAACAAATAAATCAAAACCTACAAAAACTAACTAACCTAACACATCGTCTAGAAACAGCATTTCAAGCCCAATTAAAAGAGCAAAAAGAACAGCTTGGTGAGCTTTCTTTACGCTTAGTAACTCGTGAGTTTAGAAGTACTATTCTAGCTTCACAAAGCCAAGTCCAAAGGCTAGAAACACAATTGCAAAAAAACTTAACTAAACAAATACAGCAAATGACCAGTAAGTTTTACTCCTTAATTAGCACACTAGAAGCTCTTAGCCCTCTTGCTGTACTCTCAAGAGGATATGCTTTAGTCTGGACGTCTGATAATAATCTAGTAAAAAGTCCAACACAGGTTGCACCTGGTGATAAGGTTCGTGTACAACTATCAGAAGGGGAAATGATTTGTATTAAAGATTTAGAATAACTTAACCTACAAAGGAAAACATATGACCATTAGTAAACAACGTCAAAAAACTGTGACACCAGAAAATATTATGAGAATTATTTGGGCTGGAACAGAGACTATATCTCTTAATACTGCAATTCACTTTGATCTTTTTACACACATTTCTAAAGGCAAACATACTGCTAGAGATTTAGCTAGAGCAACTAAATGTTCAGCTAATGCAATAGAGCGTTTGCTAAATGTATTGGTTGGTCTAGAGCTATTAAATAAAGACAACAAAACTTATACTTTAACTCCTGAGTCAGATATGTTTTTAGTCCGTGACAAAGCTTCTTATGTAGGTGATATGGCTGGTCATGGTGTAGAGATAATGGATGGATGGAAAAATCTATCTAAGAGTATAGAAACAGGAAAATCATCTTTTCAATTTGACACACAAAAACAAGGAGAAGAATTCTTTAGTTCTTTAGTAAAAGCTCTTTTCCCAGCCAACTTTGCTGCTTCATCAGGTGCAGCAGCTATGTTTAAGAAAAAGAAAAAGAATATTGAAAAGATTCTAGATGTTGCCGCAGGTTCAGCCCCTTGGAGTTTAGGTTTTGCTAAACAATATCCAGAAGCAAAAGTAACAGCCTTGGATTTTCCACGTGTATTAGATGTTACTCGCCAATATGTTGAACAACTAGATGCAGAGTCTCAATATGATTATCTTGCAGGAGACTTAAACACAGTGTCTTTTGGTAAAAATAGCTATGACTTAGTAATTTTAGGGCATATTTGTCATAGTGAAGGGGAACGCCGAGCACGTAAATTAATTAAAAAATCAGCTCAAGCCTTACGAGAAGGTGGAACTTTATTAATAGCTGAAGTCCTACCAAATGAAGATCTTAGCGCGCCTTTATCTGCCTTATTATTTTCTCTTAATATGCTAGTTTTCACTAGTGAGGGGGATGTTTTTCCTGTTTCCCAATATCAAAAATGGGCTGAAGAAGCAGGATTAAAAGAATTTGAGGTTTTAGATAAAGTTCCAGCACCTTTCCCATTATTACTTGCAACTAAATAGTTATTTTTATTTAAGTTTAGGGGCATTTATGAAAAAACTTATTACTTTAATTTGCTTGTCTTTAGCTTTAACACCAAATATTTTTGCTCAAGAAAAAGATCCAGCTACTATTCAAGATCCTGTTGTAGCAAACCCAGAAAAGAGTGATAAGGATGTTTCTAAAAGTGAAGAAATAGAAAAAGCTAAAAAAGTTTTATCAGCTAAAGAAGCACTTTTAGAGGCACGTAAAGCTAAAAGTGAAAAGCCTCTAAGTGAGATCAAAGATATTAAAATTACTACTATTGTTAATGTTGTTCTTTCAGGTACTAACTTTGAAGTTTCTAATGAAACTACAATAAAATTTCCTAATAAAACCTTGACTATTATTAATGGGCCTTTTGGCGAGATTAAAAATGCTTATGATGGCAATATTGCTTGGGCTTTAACTCCTGGTGGAACACAAGTAATAGTAGGAGATAATGCCTTAGAATTTGCAAATGCTTTAGCTGGAGATCCTTTTTCTATTCTTAATAATTTTGATAAAGAAGACTACAAAATTACACTTCTTGAAAACAACCTTTTTGAAGGACAAAATGTTACTACGATTTTGTGTACTACTTCTACAGGGCATGAAATAACAGTTTATCTTGACCCTAAAACTAATATGATTGTTGGTAAATCTGCTCAATCTAAATCTGCTGGAGTGGTTTCTGTTAATGAAGAAATTTATTCTAACTTTCAAAAGGTTGAAGGTGTTGAAATTCCTATGAAACGATTGCTTAAACGTAATGGACTGCCATTTGCTGAAGTTGAAGTAAAGGAAGTAAAAATAAATTCTGGTGTAGATGATAAAATTTTTGTTAAACCAGAGTAAATTATGGAAATATCAAACACAGTTGTAATGTTAACGGGTGGTGCTCGTATTGGTCAAGAAGTGGCTCTATCTTTGGCTAAAGAAGGTGCAACAGGCTTTTTATTAACTTATCTAAATTCTCAAAGCTTAATGGAAGGATTAGCTACAGAGCTAAGGGTTTTAGGCGCAAAAGTTATTGTTAAAAAAGTAAATACTGCAATAGAAAGTGAAGTAAACCAAACTGTAGATTTAGCTCTTAATCATTTTGGCCGAATTGATATTTTAATTAATATGGCCTCAACTTATATTGCCCGCAAAACAGAAAATCTTACCCTTACTGATTGGCTAGATGACTATAATAATAATGCCACTAATACTTTTTTATGTATCAATAAAGTTGCTCCAATAATGCGTAAACAAGGCCAAGGACGTATTATTAATTTTGTTGATTGGACAGCAGCAAGTCGTCGTACAGAATACCATGGCTATGCTGCTTATTATGCTGCTAAACAAGCTGTAATTGGTTTAACAGAAGCCTTTGCTTTAGAATATGCTCCAGAAGTATTAATTAATAGTATTGCCCCTGGCCCAATTATTCCTCCAGAAGATTTATCTCAAGAGCTTATTGCCCAAACCGCAACTAAAACCCCACTAAAACGCTGGGGAGGCTCAGAAGAAATCGCTGAAGCTGTAAAATTTTTTATTCGTACTAACTTTGTTACAGGCGAATGTCTAAGAGTAGATGGCGGTAGACATTTGGTTTAACTAAATACTTATATAATTTATTTTGTAAATTGTGTAGGGGGCAGACCAAGGTGTCTGCCCCCTACGTATTATTTGGTCAAAATAAATTATGCTTTTCCACCACGTGAAACAAATGTACTTGTACGTGTATCTACTTTAACTATTTCTCCTATTTCAATATAAGGAGGAACTTGGATTTGTAGCCCTGTTTCTAAGGTTGCAGGTTTGGTTTGTGCAGAGGCTGTAGCACCTTTTAAGGCTGGTTCTGTTTGTGTTATTTCTAGTTCAATAGAATTTGGAAACTCTATTCCTACTGCTTCACCATTATAAATTTGAATACGTATATCTAATCCATCTTTAAGAAAATAAACTCCATCTCCAAGAGTCTCTTCACTTAAGTTAAACTGTTCATATGTACTTAAATCCATAAAAACTAGACTTTCACCTTCACGATAAAGAAATTGCCCTGGGTTAGTTTCAAAGTTTGGCTCATCTACTTTGTCACTAGAACGAAAGGTTTTTTCTAAAGTTTGTTTATTAAGCATATTTCTAAGTTTAACTTTTACTAACATATTACCCCCACGGGCTGAAGGGGTTTGATGAGATACATCTACAATTAAATAAGGAACTTTCTCTAATTCAATTAACATGCCTTTTTTAAGTTCTGCTGAAGTAAACACAATAATTCTCCTGAAAATAAGGTCTTCGGGTTGCGATTTTAGATTGATTAAAGAAAAATGCAAACCAAAAAGCCCAGTACTAATTAAGTACTGGGCTTGGCTTGTATTTTTAATAGCTAGTCTAATAGATCTATTTTCCTTGCTTAAGCTTTTCTAATTCTTCTTTGACTACACTTGCATAAGGATTATCCTTAGGGTTTTCTTTTAGAAAAATTTCTAGTTGATCAACTGCTTCTGAACGACGGGAAGAACGTTTATAAAGTTCTGCTAGGTAAAGCCTAGAAAGAGGTATTTTACTTGCAGCCATACCAACAGTAGTTTCAAATTCCATTTGTGCTTGAACAAAATCACTTAATTGAAAAGATGCTACTCCTAATTCAAAATGAGCAAGTGGATTACGGAAATCTAGCTCAATAGCCTTAACTAAATACTCTTTTGCTTCAGCAAATTTCTTTTTCTCATTTAAAATAATTCCCATATTAAGATGGGTTAAAGAGGAATTAGAATTTAATTTTATTGCTGTTTGTAAGTACTCTATTGCTTCATCATATCTAGAAAGCTTCATATACTCAACAGCTAAGTTATTGATTGCATTAAGGTATGTAGGATAGTATTTAATTGCTTCTTGAAAAGCTTTAATTGCATCTTCAGATTTCCCTTGCTCAGATTTACTAATTCCTTTTTCAAATGCTTTACGTGCATCTTTAGGAACTTCTATTGTATTACTAGTAGTACCAGGTGCAGCTAAAGTACCAGGAGCAACTGTTTCTCCTGCCATTCTTATTCTAGGTTTCATTAACACATTCAATTGTTTAAGTAGTGAAAAGGATCCTCTTAAAGAAACTCGCTCAGTATAATTTTCTAATACTTTTTCATTATCTGCTGTAACAGTAACAATATATTCACCATTTAGTAACTGATTAAATTCAGTACGAGTATCACGAATTAAACTTTTTGTTAGTAATGGTAGTCCTGTACGTTCTGTATCTAGCTTAACTTCTATTAACTGAGGAGCTGCAATACCTTCAGGCAAGATAACATTAACAATTAAACGATGAAAAACATTACGTTGCTGTTGTGCTGTAGTTGGCATCACAACAAAAGTTAAAACTAAAAAGAAACTAAGAAAAATTTGTAGCAATAGTTTCATAATACTTTACCTCTAAGGTTTAGAGTAATTGCTTAAAACAAAATAGGGTTAAATTACCTATTTTTTGCTGCTAGTGGATTTTAATTTTGATCAAAAGAAAATGCAGAAAAATATTAGCTAAGTATAATCCAAATTTTACTATTACGCGAGTGCTAGAGATTTTCTTAAAAAACTTTTTCCTGCCCATAAAATCACAAAATTGCAGCATCACAGACAAAAAATTTTGCATACTAAATTTATTAAGTTATTATTAATAATTTCATAACTAAACAGGTTTTCTAAACCCCAAAAAATAAATTTGCGAATTGTAAAATATAGTTCAGCTTATTACTGTGGGAGTAATTCTTTATACATTTTTTTACGTTAGGAGAAGTGCATGACTAATAAATACTTAAATAAGGGGCAAAGATCCCTTAAGTTTTTAACAATGTTTTTTAGCCTTTTACTTATTGTTGGTGGTTTTACATTCTTTATTGATGCAACATCAGCAGCAAAATTAAAAGCAAATAGTAGCCCTATAACATATGGGAAAATACCTTATGCTATAGCTTCAATACAACAATCTGATGATGGTTTATGGCAAAAGATTGATAGAAATAGTGTAAAAAATCTTACAGCTACAACAAATATAAAGCCTGGTAAGTCTCATTTAGTTGAATTAAATAAAGATATGCTTTCTGCTCTTTTGTCAGGAGCACCTTTAGAAAATTCGCCACTAGCTGCTAGTAATGCTCAAATAATCACTTTACCAATGCCAGATGGTAGCTTTGCTCGTTTTAGAATCGTAGAATCTCCAATAATGGAAAGCGGATTAGCTGCAGAATTTTCTGATATTAAAACTTACTCTGGTTATGGTGTTGATGATCCAAGTTCTTATGTAAGATTTGATACTACAATGTTTGGTTTTCATGCCATGATTCGCTCTACAAATGGCTTAATACTAATAGATCCTTATACAGCTAATAATACAGCTAATAATACAAATTCTTATGTTAGTTATCTTAGGAAAGATGTTAGCGATATTAAACGAAACACTACCTGTTTATTTAAAGGTGAAGATATAGACATTAGTGATTTAAAGGATGATGACAGTAATTCAAGAAGAAGCCTAATTAATAATAGTAATAATACTTTTAATTTAAGTTCTGGCCCAACACTAAGAACCTACAGATTAGCTGTTTCCACTACAGGAGAATTTGCACAATTTTATGGTGGTACTGTACCTGGAGCAATGGCTGGACTTGTTACTGTTGTAAATCGTGTAAATGGTGTTTATGAAATGGAATTAGGGGTAAGAATGACCCTAGTTAATAATAATAATAGTCTTATTTTTACTGATCCTAATACTGATCCTTTTACTAATAACAATGGTTCAACACTTTTAGGGCAAAATCAGACTACAGTAGATAATATTATTGGTAATGCTAATTATGATATTGGTCATATTTTTAGCACTGGCGGCGGTGGTATTGCTGGTCTTGGAGTAATCTGTGCAACAGGAAGCAAAGCTAGAGGGGTAACAGGTTTACCAAATCCAATAGGTGATGCTTTTGCAATTGATTTTGTAGCTCATGAAATGGGTCATCAATTTGGTGGCAATCATACTTTTAATGGTACAACCTCAAGTTGTGGTGGCGGTAATCGTAGTACTAATAATGCATATGAACCAGGTAGCGGTTCAACTATTATGGCTTATGCTGGTATTTGTGGAGCAGAAAATCTACAGCCTAATAGTGACCCTTATTTTCATGGAAGAAGTTTTGACGAGATTACAAACCGTATTACTAGCACAAGTTGTGCTGTACAAACCTCAACAGGTAATAGCGCACCTATAGTAGATGCTGGGGCTGATTTTTCAATTCCTCAAAGCACTCCATTTACTTTAACCCCTGCTTCAGCTACTGATCCAAATAATGATCCTTTAACTTATTGTTGGGAAGAATTTGATCTTGGTAGTGCTTCACCACCAAATACAGACAATGGTAATAGACCAATATTTCGTTCTTTTAACCCAACTACTAATCCATCAAGAACTTTTCCTAAACTTTCTGACATATTAAATAATACTTCTACTTTAGGAGAATCTTTACCTACTACTACTAGAAATATGAACTTCCGTCTTACTGTGCGTGATAATCGTGCTGGTGGCGGCGGGGTTAACAATGACAGTATGGTAGTTTCTGTTGTTAGTACTGCTGGGCCATTTTCAGTAACTCAACCTAATACAGGTGGAACTTTTACTGGTGGTGGAAACTTAAATGTAAGTTGGAACGTGGCTGCTACCAATATTGCTCCAATCAATACTGCTAATGTAAAGATATCTCTTTCAACAGATGGCGGTAATACTTTCCCTCTAGTATTAGCAGATAGTACCCCTAATGATGGCTCACAATCAGTTACTTTACCAAACGTTCAAACAACTACTGCTAGAGTTAAGGTTGAAGCTGTAGGTAATATCTTCTTTGATCTTTCTAATGTAAATTTCACTATTCAGTCAGGAACCAATTGTACATTTACAATTTCTCCAACTAATGCATCATTTGATGCAGGTGGTGGAAGTGGTTCAATAACAGTAACAGCATCAGACCCATCTTGTACAAGAACAGCTACAAGTAATGATGGATTTATCACAGTAACATCAGGTGCAAATGGGACAGGAAGCGGAACAGTAGGTTATTCTGTTGCTAATAATACCTCTACTTCACCAAGAACAGGGACAATAACAGTTGCAGGTCAAACCTTTACTGTTAACCAAGCTGGTGCTCCTGGAGTAAATTGCACATTTACAATTTCTCCAACTAATGCATCAATTGGCTTACTAGGTGGAACAGGTTCAATAACAGTAACAGCATCAGATCCATCTTGTGCTAGAACTGCTACAAGTAATGCTACATTTATCACCATTACATCAGGTGCTACTGGTAATGGTAGCGGTACTGTTACTTATTCAGTAACTCCTGCTAGATCACCAAGAACAGGAACAATAACAGTTGCAGGTCAAACCTTTACTGTTAGTCAAACAAATACCCCTGCACCAACTTGTACATTTACAATTTCACCAACAAGCACATCAGTTGCAGCAGCAGGTGGAACAGGTTCAATAACAGTAACAGCATCAGACCCATCTTGTGCTAGAACTGCTACAAGCAATGATACCTTTATCACAGTAACATCAGGTGGAAGTGGAACAGGAAGCGGAACTGTAGGTTATTCTGTTGCTAATAATACTTCTACTTCACCAAGAACAGGGACAATAACAGTTGCAGGTCAAACCTTTACTGTTAACCAAGCTGGTGCTGCTGGACCAAACTGTACATTTACAATTTCACCAACAAGCACATCAGTTGCAGCAACAGGTGGAACAGGTTCAATAACAGTAACAGCATCAGATCCATCTTGTACAAGAACAGCTACAAGTAATGATGGATTTATCACAGTAACATCAGGTGCAAATGGAACAGGAAGCGGAACTGTAGGTTATTCTGTTGCTAATAATACTTCTAGCTCACCAAGAACAGGGACAATAACAGTTGCAGGCCAAACCTTTACTGTTAATCAAGCTGGTGCTCCAGTTGTTAATTGCACATTTACAATCTCACCAACTAGTACATCAGTTGGCTTACTAGGTGGAACAGGTTCAATAACAGTGACAGCATCAGACCCATCTTGTGCTAGAACTGCTACAAGTAATGCTACATTTATCACCATTACATCAGGCGCTACTGGTAATGGTAGTGGTACTGTTACTTTCTCTGTCAGTCCTTCAAAGATAGCAAGAACAGGGACAATAACAGTTGCAGGTCAAACCTTTACTGTTAATCAAGGTAGCGGATTTGGTAGAGAATAGATATAGAACTATAACTTACTAAAGTTATAACAATTTAAGCCGCTAAGATAAATTCTTAGTGGCTTAAGTTTTTTAGAGCATAAATACTCCGTAAACTAAGTTTTAATGTATTTTCTGAAGATAAATAATGGCATAAATAAATTCTTTTTAAT
>Ga0075163_10001599_pt1 | contig 30602 bp, 25 predicted proteins | sample JI1023141ADNA_FD_71478 | JGI IMG/M metagenome (GOLD analysis project Ga0075163, IMG submission 71478) | Wastewater effluent complex algal communities from Wisconsin, to seasonally profile nutrient transformation and Carbon sequestration -... | ecosystem: Engineered > WWTP > Effluent > Algae...
CCACCACCACAGCCGCCGCCGGCAGTTTCAAAACCCTCCGGCACAACTCGCCGCCGCGCTCAAACGTGCGGCACGTCTGCGGTCGCTGATCGTAGATCGTGCAAAGCTTCGTTTCCGGATCGAGCGCGATGCACGCGCCGTCACCCGTCTGCTCCATGCAGCGCACCCCGCCGTGCTCCACCACCATCTCCTCCGGCACATTCTCGTCGCCCGCGACGAGCTCCACCAAAAGGTGGCAACACACACCGCAACCGGCGCACAACGGAACAACAACGAGAGGGAGGATCGACATGCAGGGCGGCGAGCAAGGCACAGCCTCCGCCCGCGTGCGAGGGTTAGTTCTCCGCTCTCGGCAGCCCACACTTTCCTTTCGTCTCGCATCGCTGCGTCTCGTTTCGGCTGGGGACGCGACGCCCCTCGTCGCGTTCCGCGCCACCCCTACCCTCCGCCCACAAAAAACCGCGATGCGGGCTTGCGCCTCACACCGCGGTTCGAATTCAAAAACGGCTTTGTGTCGTGCCGCCTGCGCTTATGCGATCTGCGGGATCGTGAACGCACCACGACCCACGCGCTTGCGCAGCGGGTTGTTGTTCGCGGCGTCGATGATCGTTTTGTCGGAGCCGACAAACATCTCCGTCTTGCCGTCGATCTTCAGCAGCGGTCCCTTGATCGTCTTCGTCGTCGCCGTGTTGACCTCGTTGGCCTTGAGGTGCTCCAGCACGCGGCCAAGGGCCTCGGACGAAGACACGTCCGACTTCACTGCCTCGGCGATCGCCGAATTGGCCTGCTCCTTACCGAGGAGGAACGATACGTTGCCCAGATGGCAGAGCGCCGAGGAATAGTGGCACTCTTCGACGAGACCGTGCGTGACTTTGCGGTTCTGCACGGCCTTCACGAAGTTCGCGCGGTGCGCGCCATTGCCGCCGTTGGTCAGGCCTTGGATCTTCTTGTTGTCGTTGTCGAAGATGTTCGCGGTGCCGGATTCGCTCACCGTGATATAGCCGCCTTCGCACTGCACGACGACGCCGACGCGGGAACCGCGATAGGAGTCCATCGCCTTCATGCCGGCTTTCATCGGCAGACCGCGCACCTCGAAAATCAGCGGAGCGCTCGGGTAGGTGAACACCGAGACCAACGTGTTCGGCGTTTCGGCATCGTCGAGATAGCCGAAACGGCCGCCGAAGCTCGCCACGCTGGTGGGCAAGCCGGCTTCGCCGAGCATCCACCGCGCGACATCCATCTGGTGGATGCCTTGGTTGGTGATGTCGCCGCCACCGTAGTTCCAGAACCAGTGCCAATCGTAGTGCACCGGACCCTTGTTGCCGTTGCGGCGCGGAGGCGTGAGCGGTGCGGGACCAGTCCAGAGATCGTAGTTGATGCTGTCCGGAACTTTCTGCGGGCCGGTCGTCTTGCCGATGCTGTCGCGGGGTTTGTAGCACAGACCGCGCGCCCACTGGATCTTGCCGAGCTTGCCGGAGCGGAGGATCGAAATCGCCTCCTGAATGTCCTGCGAAGACCGGTTCTGCGTGCCGGCCTGCACGATGTTCTTGGAATATTTCTTGGAGGCGGCGACCGCCTGCCGACCTTCCCACACGTTGTGCGAGAGCGGCTTTTCGCAGTAAACGTCCTTGCCGGCCTGCAGACCCCAGATCGTCTGCAACGAGTGCTGGTGGTTCGGCGTGCCGAGCACGATCGCGTCGATATTCTTGTTCTCAAGCAGCTTTCGGTAGTCGACGTAGGTCTCGACCTTCACGCCGGCCTTCTCGCACTCTGCCGCGCGCTTCGCCAGCGCCCCGCTGTCGACGTCGCAGATCGCCACGAGCCGGGAGCCTTTCAGCTTGTTGAGGTAATCGCGCATATGGCCCGCGCCTTGGGCGTTGATGCCGACGACCGCGACACGGATGTCGCCGTTGGCACTGCCGGCCGCCGCAGCGGTTTGGCCGTAGAGCCGGTTTTGTCCGGCAATCAGAGCGGCGCCGCTCCCGATGAGCGAGGCCTTGAGGAATTCTTTGCGTGTCCAGTTTTTCATGGGGGGCGGATTGGTTTTTAGGGATGAAACAGATGGCGGTGTTACGTCGCCGCCAGACGAGGCTGAGTAAGAAAAGAAACGCGAAAGTTAACCCACACCGCCGGCGCGAGGTCAACCTCGCGTCTTGGTCACCGTTTACCCGCTCCGAAATGCCGGTCGGCAAACGCGAAAAACGCCTGCCAGTCGCCCGCAGTGATCGTGTGTTTTCCGGTGTGAAAGAGAAAGCCCAGCGATCCCGTGACTAACGGCTGATCGAGCGGCGGCAGCACCGTCGCGCCGGCATCTTTCTTTCCCAACAGCCGGTAAACCGGTCCCGCCGCCACCATCGCCAAAAACTGCCCGTGCGGGTCCGCCCACATATCCTCGGTTCCGCCGGTCACAAACACCGGCCGCGGCGCGTTCAACGCGATCACCGTGTGACTGTCCACCGGCAGATCGCCCCAGCGCCCCGCAAACTTCCCAAATCCCGCCTCGCACCACCACGGAAAACTCGCCGCCACGTCGTCCAAGCTCTCGCCGAAATCACGTCGCGCCAGCGATGCCCCCATTTCGCCCGAGCAGCTCGCAAACATCAGCGCAAACCGCGGGTCCCGCGCTCCCGCCCACAACACCGTTTTGCCCAGCCGCGAATGCCCCACGAGCGCCACGCGCTGCGCGTCCACGCCGGGCTCCTTCACCAAAAAATCGAGCACGCGGCTCGCACCCCATGCCCACGCGCTGATCGTGCCCCACTCCCCCGCCGCCGGTTTCGTCTGACCCGGCGCGTAGGAGAGCGCCATCACGCCCGACGCAAACGTCGTCGCCGCATCCGCCTGAATTTCCGTATAGCGCAGCGACGCGTAGCCCCACCCGCGTGCCAGAAAATCCGCCACCGGCCCCGCATCGTTGATCGCCCGCCGCGGCGCCTTCCCGTCCGCCGACGGCGGCAGTGGAGGCGGCGTGTAGCCCGCCGCATCGCCAAACAACAACTGCAACGCCAGCGGCACCGGTCCGCTTGCCTTCGCCGGCAGAAACAGCACCACGTTAACCTTCACCGCGCCTGGCCCCTCGCCGCACGTCATCACGATATGCTTCTTGGTCGCCGTCCCGCCCATCGCGCCGGCCTCGGTCGCCACCGTGGCAAACATCACCTTCGGCGCCCGCTCCGGCACCCGCCCAAAAATCTCGCGTTCATAGAGCCCAATCAACTCGGGCCGGCGCAGCTTCGTCCACGTCGCCGCATCGCGCACCGGCTGCCCGTTCTGCAACACGAGCGGATCCGGCAACGGCAAGTTCCCCACCTTCGCTTCGTCGTAGTTCGAAACGTGCCCCGTCGCCGCGTAGCGGATCGGATTCCCCTGCGCATCCTGCCGCGGCCGCGCCGCAGCCACTTCGGCCGCGTTCATCGACCGCGCGCTCCACGCCAGCGCGACACCGATTATCCAGCAGGACCGATAAACGAAATTTGTCTTCATGGGGAAAAGGAAAGCCTGCTGCGAACGTGGCGTCCCTTTCGTTGACCGCAACCTTCCCCGCAACCACGTTTGCCCTGCATGAGCACCCCCGCCCCGACGACCCCCACCGCCTACCTCGCCGGCCTCCCCGCCGAACGCCGCGCCGAGCTGAAGGCGCTCCACGCCGCCATCCGGAAAGCCGCCCCGCGCCTCAAGCCCCACCTGGCCTACTCCGGCACCATGCTCGGCTACGGCCCATACCATTACAAATATGCGACCGGCCGCGAAGGCGACTGCCCCATCGTCGCGCTGTCCAGCCGCGCCAACTACATCAGCCTTTACATCTCCGGTCAGCGCAACGGCCGCCCGATTGCCGAAGCCGCCCAAGCCCGCCTCGGCAAAGTGTCCGTCGGCAAAGTCTGCATCCGCTTCAAAAAACTTGCCGATCTCAATCTCCCTGCCGCCTTGGAACTCGTCCGCGAAGCCTCCGCCCTCCTCGACAACGGCAGCACCGATTTTTCGCTCTGAGCTTTTCGCCGCGCCGCCTTCCGCATGAAATTCGAACACTTCGCCCTCAACGTCCCCGACACCCGCGCCCACGCCGCGTGGTATGTCGCCCACGCCGGCTTTTCCGTCGCGCGCCAACGCATCGAGGCCCCCTATACGACCTTCCTCGCCGACTCCACTGGCCGCACCGTCGTCGAGCTCTACTCGAATCCCGCCGCCGCGATGACGGACTTCGCCGCGCAACATCCGCTCGTCTTCCACTTCGCCCTCGTCAGCGCCGATGCCCGCGCCGACCGCGCCCGCCTCACCGCCGCCGGCGCCACCTTGGTCGGTGAAGATTCTCTGCCCGATGGCTCGATCCTCGTGATGCTCCGCGATCCTTGGGGCGTCGCTCTCCAACTCTGCCAGCGCGCCCAACCTTTCTGATTGGGCCCGATGCGTCCCCTGTTTTCCGCCTTCGTCGTCTGCGCGTTGATTCTATTCGGTGTGCGCGCACCGGCCGCCGAACCCACGCTCCCGCCCTTCCACGCCGCGCTGCGCGACGCGCGCGCGATCCACACGCTGCTCGCGGCCGCCATTGCCGCACCCGATCCGCTGCACCCGAGCCTCGGGACCCCGCTCGCCACTTACGCGAAAAATACCGGCACCGATCCCGCCCGCTACGAAGGCTTCGAAGCTGCCTCCCGCCGCATCGTCGCCGGCCGCCCCGCTGAAAAGATCGCGCCCGACGCCACCGGCCACCGCCTCACTGCCCTCGCCGATTCCCTCGCCGCCCACCTCCGCAGCCTCGAAGCCCTCCGCCTCGATCTGCGCCCGGATAACTTTTCGTCGGCCGCGCCCGTGCTCCACGCCACCGCGCTCCTCGCGCGCTTTCACGTCCGCCGCATCCACGCCGCCATCCATTACAATCTCTTCCTGCGCGGCCAGCGCCTCGCCGAACTCTACGCCGCTACCCTCGACGCCCAAGCCGCCCTCGCCCACTGGCGCGATCTCGTCGCCCTCCTCGGCGACCGCGACACGCTCACCTTCGGCACTCCGCCACTTTCCCTTCGCGGCGCGTGGCGCGCCGAACTCGCCCGCCTCGAATTCGACTACAAAGACCTCGAAGCCATGTGTTGCCCGCCCGACGATGCGTGGATCCGCGAAAAAGTCTGGTCACCCGCCACAACGCCGTAGGCATTTCAACGCTTTCTCCCGGCCCCCTTAATCGGCCCGTCAGGCAACGCGGTTCTTGCCACCAACTCTCCGCGCCATCACACAGAGATTCCACAACTCTTCGACGACGTCTTACTTCTGTCCGCGCTCAGCATGATCATTGACTGGCTCAAACTCGCCCCGGCCCTCCTTCTCCTCCTCACGCCGATCAGCCTCTTTCACGGAAAAAAGGTCCGCGTGCGCCCCATCGAACGCGATTGGGACACCCATTGGCCGCAGATCGCCGGCCTCGGCCTGCACTGGATCGACCTCGGTCGTGCCGTGCTCGGCGCCTGGCTGCTCCTCGATGCCCTCTCGCTTCCTCCCGGCACCCGCGGAGCCATGCGTTACGCTCCCATCGCCGCCCAAGGCGCGGTCCTGATTTTCTCGTCCTGCCTGCAATGTTTTGTGTGCAAAGAACGCGACTCCGCCCATGCCCCGTTCATGTTTGTGACGGGTTTGATCCTCGGCTTTTACCCACCGACCGTCGCCGGCTTCTCGATCCTGCTCGCCCTCACCGCCGCCGCCGGCTCGCGCACGCCGTGGGTTTATTTCCCGCTCCTCGCCGTCTTGGTGGCGGGCCTGGGGTTCCTTTTTGTCGGTCGAGGCGCACTCATCAGCTTGGCCGCCGGCGGTGCGGCTGTCGCCCTGCCCTGGCTGCTCACGCTCATGTTCCGCCAGACCCTTGTTTTGAGCTACCGCACCCGCCGGCCTTCGAGCGAATCGGGCTCCTCCACATCCGAGCTGCGCTAAACGAGCCCCGCCGCCGCCCGCAGTGCCGCGATCTCCCCCGACCTCGCCGGATTTCCGGCGAGGTTTTTCATTTCCATTGGGTCGTTCTCCAGATCGAAAAACAACCACGGCGCGCCGTCCGGTCCGAGCACCAGCTTGCGCGTCTTCGTCCGCACACCGCGCCACTCGCGGTCACACTGGTGCGGCAACGCGACCACCGACGGCATCGAAATCGCCGCACCAATCCGGTCGTCGACCGCTCCCGAGCGCCCCTCCGCCCACGCCGTCGTCATCCCCGCCAAATCCATGAGCGACACCGCCGCCTCGTCCCGCCGCGCCGTCACTCCCGGCCCCCGCACGAGCAACGGCACGCGCACCGATTCTTCATACGGCCAGCCTTTCCGAAACAACCCGTGCGCCCCGTGCATGTCGCCGTGCACACTCGTGAAAACGACGATCCAGTTTCGTCGGGCCACTTCGAGGAATCCGCCGATCGCCCGATCGGTCGCCTCGATATGCGCATAGTAACCCGCCAGTTCCCGGCGCGACTTTTCCTCCGCTTCTCCACCCCGCGGCACATTGGCCGACAACGCGATCTCGCTCGGCGCGCCCGCCGCCACGCCGGCCGCCGGGGCATCATAAGGCGGATGGGGTGCCTCCATGCTTACAACGGTGAACACCGGCCGAAACTTCGCGTGTTTGACTAACCAATACGCCCACCGCTCCGCCAGCACATCACTCTGATACCCCACGAACTTCTTCGGCGCCCCCATCTCCGTCCCAGGCAGCCACGGATCATTCAACTGAAAGCCGCCCTCAAACCCTTCCCAAAACTCAAAGCCCCCGCGCGCCCCCTCCGGCACGATCACCTTCGCCGCCGCTTCGCCCACGAGTGGCGTGCTCCGGTCCCGCGCCCCCACGCCCCACTTGCCAAAAAACGCCGTCGCGTATCCGCGCTCGCGCATCGCGTGCGCGATCGTCCGCGTGCCCGCTGGCAACGCATCGAAATAATCCCGCACGCCGTTCTGCGGCGACGCCACGCCCGTGAGCAACGCCGCGCGCGCCATCGGCCCAAACGGATGCGGCGTCACCGCCTGCGTGTAGTTCACGCTTTGCGCCGCGAGTGCATCAAGGTGCGGCGTGCGCGCGTTCGCGTCTCCCGCGTAACCGCACGCCTGCGCCCGCCACTGTGTCGTGACGACCCACAAGATATTTGGCGGCGACTTCCCCATGTGCGGGCCCAATTACAAATTGCCACCCCTGTTTGGCCAGCTTGGATACCCGCCTCGTGCTTCCCGTTGCCACCCCGGCCGCTCTTTTCCGTATGAAACTCCGCTCCCTCCCCCGCCCCGCCCTGCTCGCGCTCGCCACCCTGGCGCTTGGCGCCAACGTCGCCAGCGCCGCCGCCAACACCGGCTCGCCCTTCTACGGCGATCCGCCAGATGCCCACCACCCGTGGGCCATCCACGATCGCAACCGCCCGCAGCCCAAGCGCGTCGAGCCCGGCACCTTCAGCACCGCCACCCAGCCCGGCAAACCGCCGTCCGATGCCATCGTGCTCTTCGACGGCACCGCCGCCTCCCTCGCCAAATGGGAATCCGATCCCAAGCCCGGCGAGGCCGCCGCGCCCACCAAGTGGATCGTGCGCGACGGCGCGCTCGAGTGTGTTCCGAAATCCGGATACGTCCGCACCAAGGAGCAGTTCGGCGACTGCCAGCTTCACATCGAGTGGGCCGCCCCCGTCGACGTAAAGGGCGACAGCCAGGGCCGCGGCAACAGCGGCGTCTTCCTCATGGGCCTCGCCGAGGTCCAGGTCCTCGACAACTACAATAACCCCACCTACGCCGACGGTTTCGCCGGTTCCGTCTACGGCATCAACCCGCCCCTCGCCAACGCCCTCCGCCCGCCCGGCGAGTTCCAAGTCTACGACATCGTCTTCCGCCGCCCCGTGCACAAAGACGGCAAACTCGTCGACGCCGGCCGCCTCACCGTTTTCTGCAACGGCGTCCTCCTCCAAGACAGCACACCCCTCGAAGGTCCCGGTGGCCATATGCGGCGCTCCGTTCCGGTCGCGTTCCCCGAAAAAGGCCCGCTCAAACTTCAAGACCACGGCAATCCCGTCCGCTTCCGCAACATTTGGTATCGTCCGCTGCCCCCGCGCTCCATCGAGGGCGGCACCGACGGCGTGCTCACTGCCGAAGCCACCACCGCCAAGCGCAAAGAAATCGCCGCCACGCTCCGCGCCGAAGCCGCGACGCTCACCGGCACCGCGCAGATGCTCCGCCTCGCCGAGTCGCTCTCCTACGAAGATGCCGCGGCCACACACGCCCAAGTCGCCACCCGCGCCGCCGACTACGCCGCAAGCATCCAGGCCCTTCCGTCCGCCGGCCGCACCGCAAAGAAAGGCGAAGTCCAGTCCGTGATCCGCGCTCTCCAATACCTCGGCAAAGGCGGTATCTTCCCCGCCAATTTCGCCCCCCGCGCCACCCTCGAAGCCATCGTGAAAGCCGAGGGCTGGGACAAAGATAAGAAATAAAACGCCCGCGTCTCCACGCACCCGCGCCGCGCAGGCGCGCAGTCCTTCAGCGGCCCGGCCCCAGCGGCCACGTCTCATACCAAGGGCTGAAAAAATAGGACTTTAGCACGCTCGGGGTAGCCGCTCGTGTTAACGAGCGGTGGCTACGACCGCATGCTCGCTCCTGCGCTGACCCAATCGTCCAATTTTCACGAGCCGGTAACACCAAACGAACGGGGCCAGCCGATAAACACTACAAACTTTAGGGGCTGACCCCGTTAGCGCCTCTCGCGGAGCCAAAAGAACGGTAATTGATCGGTTGATTGAAATGGCTTTGGTTCTCGTCGTGAGTTGACCTTCCGACGATTCCTCATCGATCACAATTTTCTCAGTGTATCCTAAGAATTGTTTATGAATCCACCCCACAGCTTAGTGTTGGGTGAAGTGCGACAACCGTTTGATCACCCGAAGCAATACCGAGTAATCGGTTTCGACCAACACGAAGTCTATTATGATGTATTCAATCCGGTTATTCAGAGCTGGTCTTTCGGGCTATCGCTTTCGAAGTCCTATTATTACCGTGGTCTCGCAGATCGGTTTTTTCGGGAATCGACCCACGTGCGGTTTCAACCGCTGACTGAAGGTGAGGCAAACCTCTTCCGGCCGGACCTGCCAATGCGACTATGCCGGAACCCGTCGATAAACTGGAGTTTCACTCCGCCGGGTGATCGTGCTTCGTTCGAGATCGCGATGCGATCCGCTGGGCTCGACCTCGCACCCTTGCCAGATTTACCGACTCCGCGAGTGGTGCTGCTGGCGTCCCGATTTAAGGCCTCGACTCGTGGTGTGTTATGCGAGGCCGAGAATGGCGCTTCGTTTTCCGCCGAAGAATTGCTGTGGCACGCTCATCGCGTGCAAGCCGAACGCGGTCGGAACAAGCTGCCGGGAATCGGTTTGTTTAGGATGGGCCATGAACGCCGAGGAGTTCCGTCTTACCTCGTCGGAGGATATTACGAGATACAGATTTCAATGGAGGAGGCGAATGCCTATCGAAATTGGGTGATTGAGTGTCACCGACGTGGTGAAAAAATCCGATAAGCCGAATGCAGAAAAAAGGGGTCATGGCTCGAACGGTCAGCCAACGGGGTCAGGTCAGCAGCCGAACCACCAGCAAGGCCGCCAAAAGGGTCAGCCCCTTACCTTTGTGGTCGCCGCGTGACGCAACGTGTGAAGCCAACAGGGCAGTTAAACGAGGTCAGGCTGACCCGTTCGGCCCCGGCGGCCGTGCCGCTTTTTTCCTGCCGTCCCGCGCCGTTTCATCACCATCCCGCCGAGCAATTTGCTCGCAAGGCCCCGGGGCCAATTCACGTTGCCGAGAGCCACATGAGCGCCTCTCCCGTTCGCCTTGCGATCATCATGAGCATCCTCGCCCTCGTCGGCGCGGTGCACGCACAAAACGGACCCACGGCGTATGCGTGGTCCGCCTATCCCAACGCCGAGACCACGCTCTTTTTCACCACCGGCGTGGCGGTCGACGCGGCCGACAACGTCTACGCCTCGCTTCTCACCGAACACACCGTGGTCCGGATCGCTCCCACGGGCGAGGTCACCGCGCTGGCCGGTTTGACCGGCGTGGCGGGCTCCGTCGACGGCCTGGGTAGCGCGGCCCGCTTCAACGAGCCCCAGGGCGTCGGCGTCGATGCTTCGGGCGTGCTCTACGTGGCCGAGTTCGGCAACTCGACGATCCGCAAAGTCGCGCCCAACGGCAACGTGCTCACCATGACCGGCCTCGCCGGCGTCCGCGGTCGCATCGACGGCCCGCCCGCGCTCGCGCGTTTCAACCAGCCGCGCGGCCTCGCCGTCGACCGCATCGGCAACGTCTACGTGGCCGACTCCGTCAACAGCGCGGTTCGCCTGATCACCTTGGACAACCATACGCAGACCATCGCCGGCGGCACCAGCGGCACCCGCGACGCCGTGGGCACCATCGCACAATTCATGACACCGTGGGGCATCGCCATCGACCCTGCGGGCAACGTTTTCGTGACCGATGCCACGGCGCAAACCGTGCGAAAAATCTCCGCGGTGAGCCGCGTGACCACCACCATCGCCGGCTCGCCCGGCGTCGTGGGCAGCATCGATGGCGCCGGAGCCACGGCGCGCTTCAACCAGCCTACCGGCCTCGCCTGTGACGCGGCGGGCAATCTCTTTCTCACCGACACGCAGAACCACACCATCCGCCGCATCGGCGCCGACGGGCGCGTGACGACCATCGGCGGCCGCGCCGACGCTCCCGCCGGCACCGCTGGCGGTGTCGGGTCCACCGCGTCGTTTCTCGCGCCGTATGCGATCGCCGTATCGAGCACCGGGATACTCTACGTCGCCGATTACCTCGGCATCCGCCGCGGCGAGCCCGCCCGCGCACCGGCGATCTCCACCCAACCCGTCGGCCTCGCCGCCCGTGAAAACACCCGCGTGAGCCTCACCGTCGCTGCCTCCGGCGCACCCGCACCGACGTATCAGTGGCGACGCAACGGTATCGCCGTCGCCGAAGCGACCTCGGCCACCCTGCTGTTTGCCCCGCTGCATCCGGAGCACGCCGGCGACTACACCGTCGTCGTCACCAATTCCGTCGCCTCCGTGACAAGTTCGGTCGCCACGCTCGTCGTGAATTCGCCGCCGAAAATCACCGTCGCCCCGCAAGCCACGTTGCTCGGCGTCGATGGTTCGGCGACCCTTTCCGTCACGGCCACCAGCGCCGGGCCCGCGACTTACCAATGGCTGCGCAACGGTGACCGCCTCGCCGGCGCCACCGACGCCACGCTCACCACCTCCACCTACGGCAGCTACGCGGTGACGGTGACCAACGCGTTCGGCACCAGCACGAGTGGCGCGGCGCTGGTCTCGTTTCCCAGCCGCTTGGTCAACCTCTCGACGAGCGGTTTCATCGGCGGCGGGGTGAACACGTTGGTCTCGGGCATCGTGGTGTCCGCGCCTACCGGTGTGACGAAGCGCCTTCTCATCCGCGCCGCCGGCCCGTCGCTTGCGAAGTTCGGCGTCGGCGACGCGTTGCCGCAGACGGTCGTCTCGCTACTGGATCAGAGCGGCCGCGTGCTCGCGCGCAACAGCGGCTGGGCCACGAATCCCTTGCCCGTCTATAACGAGATCGCGGATACAGCAGCTGCCGTGGGTGCCTTTGCGCTGTCGCCCGGCAGCGGCGACTCCGCGCTCCTCGTCGACGTGCCGCGCGGCAACTACACCGTCGCCGTCGAAGCCCCCAACCCGGCGATCACGGGCCGCAGCGTCGTCGAAATCTACGAGGTCAATGAAGACGCCGCGCGGCTCGCCAATCTCTCCACGCGCGGCCACGTGGGCATCGGCGGCGGACTCGCTGTGGGCTTCGTCGCGCTCGGCTCGGTGGCGCCGAAAGTGCTCGTGCGCGCGATCGGTCCCGGCCTCGCAGCATTCGGCGTCGGCGGCACCCTCGCACGTCCCGCCCTCACGGTGTTCAACGGCGGCCGCATCGTCGCAACCAACACCGGCTGGGCGAGCGCCGCCAACGCGACACAGGTCGAACAGGCCGCCGCCAGCGTGGGCGCATTTCCCCTCGCGCGCACCAGCACCGACTCGGCGGTGCTGCTCACCCTGACCGCCGGCGAAAACTACACCGTCGAAGTGAGCAGCGCCGATAGCACCCCGGGCGCTGTCCTCGTGGAAATTTATCAGCTACCGTAAGTGTAGGGGGCTTGGAGGTAGGAGCCTGCTTGCAGGCGATTCAGGACGTGAAAATCGCCTGCAAGCCGGCTCCTACCTCCAAGCCAGTAAAACTCGGGTTGAAATCGAACAGGAATTACAGCGGCGCGAGGCGCGCCGGCTCATCGCGGCCGGGCGCGGGAAAATGCAACGTGCGGGTTTGTCCGCCGATCATAACCTCCACCGTCGCGCCGGTCGCATCGTCGGTGCGGCGCGCCTGCCACACCGGCGCTTTGCCCGTGCGATGCGGGACGAGCACAGTAACCATGCCGAGGTCCTTGCGCAGTTCGGTCGTGCCGGTCTCCAGGTGCCATTGGTTCGGAAATTCTTTCGAGGGCGCAGGCTTGAAGCCGTCCGTTTGGGCAAACGTAAGCGCCACGGGCGAAAGGTAGGCCACCGTGAGGCCAGCTTTCGGTTGCGCGACGCTCACGCGGGCGGCTTTTTCGTCGACCGTGAAGGCGCTCAAGGCATGCAGCATAAATTGAAACTTCGCCGGCTGCGGCGCGATGAGTTCGTCGTAGATCACCACGAACGGCTGTGGGCCCTTCACGAAAATCGTGTGCCGCCATGCCTTCTCCAGACGCTTGCCGTAGGCGACCGTGGCATCGCCGACGATGTAGTCGGACGCCGGCGTGAGCTGCTCGCGGATGATTTTCGCCGTCGAAGAAACCGAGTGCGGGATCTGGCCCTCGCCGTTGACGAGCACGGCGTTCTGCGCGCGCGTGCTGTGCACCCATTGGTAGTGAAACTTGCTGCCATGGAGATCGCGATACGTGCAGGCAACGAGGAGGGCTTCACCGTAGGCATTCAGGAAAAAACTGTTTTGCGCATTGTGCCCGTGGCTCTGCGTGCCGAACGGACTCGCCTTGAACGCGAAGTGCACGTCGTCGCGCGCATCGAGCAGCGTAGTGTGCAGGCTCGCCACGCCGATGCCGCGAAAGATTTTCGACTGCGGCAAATCGGTGGGCTTTTTCGCCGCCGGCAGCGGCGGCAGATTCGCGCGGTAGAGGAAGCCGAGCACCCCGCCGTTCTCTTTCATGCCGCCGGCCTGCGCCCACCAGCGCCAGTGCGCCGCGCTGCCGCCATCGCCGCTCACGCTGCGCGCCCGGAGGTGATACTCCATAAAGCTCGGCGGCGTGATCGGGCGGGACGAGAGATCGCCGAAGCCAGCGTTGGGCGAATGCGGCGGGGCGATATAAAGCGGGTAGTCGCCGACCTGCGCATAGAACGGTTTCTTTAACCCATCGAGGTCGAGCGCGGACTTGGCCACCTGGAGCCACCAGACGGCTTTTGATTGGTAGCCGCTCCAGTAGCTGACGCCCTCGTGCCAGCCGCCGTCGTCGTCGGACCAGACCGGATAGCAGGCGAAAAACTTGTTCACCGCGTAGTCGAGCCACTGCGGCGCCTCGGGAATTTCGTCGAGCCAGACGATGCCGGCCTCGGCGAGTTTGTGCCACACGCGATTGCCATGACTGGCAAACGGACGCTGGAGATGGCCGACGCCGCGGCCGACCTCGCTGCTGTTCCACGCATCGATCATGCGGGCGCGAAAAGCAGTCTGGATTTTTGTGCGCTCCGCGGGTGTGAACATATCCCACGCCCAATCGTAGGCGCGCGCCGGGCGGTAGAGCAGCGGTTTACCGGCCTCGCAGTTGAGCGCAAAATTCGTGGTGCCCTGTGGATCCCACGAAGCCAGATGCAGCACCCAACGGCGCGCAGCCTCGCCGTAGACTTTGTCGCCGGTGAGCAGATACACGAACGCGATCGTCTCGGCTTCGTTGCACGCCTGCTCGGTCTGCGTGCGGTTCGGCCACCAGTATTTTACGAGCTCGGCGTTTTCCTTGTCGCGGGCGGAGCCTTTGTGGGGCGGCTCCGGCGTCGGGCCGGCTTTGATGTAGGCATCGGCGGCTTTTTTCAGCACCGCCAGCGCGGGCGCTTCGCGGCCGCGGGCGAGTTCACGCAGGCGCGGCAGATCTTCCGGGCGCATGAAGAGCCGCGGATGCTGCGCCGGCACCTTCGCGCGCTGCTGCGCGAGCGTGGGCATCGGGAGCGTGGCGGCGGAAGCGGGCACCACCACGCGACGCGCAACGCTCCACTCGGACGGCGCGCCGGCTTTGTCGGCGAGACGGTAGCGCCAAAAATACGTGCCGGGCGGGACCGCGTGGTCGGGCGTGTAGGTCGGCCAGACGACGCCGGCCACCGTCGTGGTGCCCTTGCCGACGGGGAAGTCGCGCGCCGTGGACCACTGCACGGTGTAGGTCACGGCGTTGGCGGGCGCGATCCACGTGAACGTCGGCGGGTTGAGCGGAACGCTCGCACCATCGACGGGCCGATAGCCCCACTCGTCGGGTTTCGCGGGACGCTGGTCGAGCGGCAGGGCCGCGAAGCCGGAGGTGACGAGGAGCGCCAGCGAGGCGCCGAGAAAGCAGCGGGGCAGATTCATAGAGGAGAAACGGATATTCTAAAGGACGGCAACGGGCACGACCGGTTGCGCAGTCCGGGCCAAATATCGAGGGGCCTCCTCTCCGCGGGCGGCGCGCTACGAACCGCTGACGTTATCGTCTGCGACCGGGGACAAGGTCTTCTGGAGCGCTTCGATCTGACTGCCGTAGGTCGGCGCGGGATTCGGATTCCGGTAAAACACGCCGGTGTAGAGTGTCTTGCCGTAGTCCTGCGCGAGTTCCATCGCGCGAATGCGGTCGGTCGGATCGTGGCCCTCGGCGGAGAGTTTGCGGAGCTTGGCTTTCTGGAGCTTTAGCTGGTTGTCCGGATCGCCGAAGCTAATGCACGGCGATTGGATATTCACGAAGGCGAAGCCCGGGAAGCGGATCGCCTCCTCGATGATGTTGGCCATGCCCTCCATGTCGGCGGGCGCGGCCTGCGCCACGAACCCGGCCCCGTAGGCGAGCACGTAGAGGAGCGGATTTACCGGGTCCTCCATGCTGCCGTAGACCGAGCTCGGGGTCTTCGTGCCGCGAGCCGACGTGGGGGAAACTTGGCCCTTGGTCAGACCGTAGATCTGATTGTCCATCACGATATACGTGAGGTCGGGATTGCGCCGGATCGCGTGCGGCACGTGGCCGCCACCGATCGAGAAGCCGTCACCATCGCCACCGGCGACGAGCACGAGCAGCTCCGGATTGGCCATCTTGATGCCCTGCGCGATCGGCAGCGCGCGGCCGTGCAGCGTGTTGAAACCGTAGGCGGTCGTGTAGCCGGGAATACGGCTCGAGCAACCAATGCCGGAGATAAACGCGATCTCGTGCGGCGGCCGGCCGATCGCGGCGAGCGCGCGGTAGATGCCGGTGACGACACCGTAGTCGCCACAGCCGGGACACCAGATTGGTTTCAGCGTGCTGCGAAAATCCTTGGCGGTGAGAGGCGCCGAGGCCGGCGGGGTGGCGCAATCGCAAAGTGAGCTCATGGGGTTCCGGTCGGTTGGAGTTGGGTGGCGGCGAGGGCGTGGATTTTCGCGACGACCTCGGAGGGCCAGATGGGATTGGCGCCGCTGCGCGCCATCGCAGTGAAGTTATCGGGCACGTTGACCCACATCCGGATGATCCGGTGGAGTTGGCCTTGGTGCGACTGCTCGACGACGAGGCACTGGCGGAGCGAGGCGAAGAAGTCGCGGTAGATGTCCTCGGCGACAGGATACACGAGCTTCGGAATGAGGAGCTTCACCTTGATGCCTTCGGCGCGCGCGGCGCGGACGGCTTCGAGGGCAACGCCGGCGACGCTGCCCCAGCTGATCAAACCGATGGGTGCATCGGCATCGCCTTCGACGACGAAGAGATCGCGGCGCTTTTTCAGCGGATCGAGTTTGTGGAGACGTTTGTCGTTCATCCGCGCGTGCAGTTCTCCGCTGGCGGTCGGTGCGCCGCTCTCGTTGTGCTCGATGCCGGCGGCGAGGTAGTTACCGCCCTTCATGCCGGGATGGCTGAGCGGGCTGATGCCGGAGGGCGTGATGCGGAAGCGCTGGTAGTTGACCAACTCCTCGGCCGTCGGGACGAGGCGGTCGACGAGCGTGAACTTCGAGGTGTCGACGGGATCGATGATTTCTTTGCGCTGCGCGATCTCCTGATCGGAGAGCACGATCACGGGTGTCTGATACTGCTCGGCGATATTAAACGCCTCGACGGTGATGCCGAACATGTCGGCGACGCTGATCGGCGCGAGGATGGGGCGCACGGTGTCGCCGTGCGCGGAAAACGCCGCGGCAAACAAATCGGCCTGCTCGGGCTTCGTCGGCATGCCCGTGGAGGGGCCGCCGCGCTGGACGTTGACGCAAACGAGCGGAAGTTCGGTGACACTCGCGAGACCAAGCACCTCGGTCTTGAGCGAGAGGCCGGGGCCGGAGGTGGCCGTCATGGATTTTTTGCCAGCGAACGACGCGCCGACGGCGGCGGCGACACCGGCGATTTCATCCTCGGCCTGGAGCAGCGAGCCGCCGTGTTTCCAAATATCGCGCTGCAAGTGCTGCATGATTTCGGTGGCGGGCGTGATCGGATAACCGCCGAAAAATTTGCAGCCGGCGAAGAGTGCGGCCTTCGCGCACAACTCATTGCCGTCGGTGAGCAGTTTCTTCGTCGCCTTCGAAAGCGGGGCGTCCATCGGGCGCGCCGGATCGAGCGGGTGGGCGCGGGCGTAGTCGAGGCCGGCGGCGAAGGCGCGCTCGTTGCCAAGGAGGACGGCCTCGCCTTTGCGCGCGAATTTTTTCCGGATGCCGGCGAGGATGCTTTCCTGGGCGAGTCCGAACCAACCGGAGAGCAAGCCGAGCACGACGTTGTTTTTCGCGAGCTCCGTGCCCGCGGCCTTGATCGCCATCGTCTCCATCGGCACGGGCAACACGACAGTGGGGCGGCACTTCAGCGGAATCGAAGCGGGCGCGACGCCGGTCTTCTCCTCGTAGATAACAACCGTGGCCTCGTTGACTGGAAGCTCGCCACCGAAGCGGAGTAAATCTTCCCAGTTCAAAACCACCGCGACATCGAGGGCGCCGCCGGGATTCAGCACGGACGTCGTGGCCACGCGGAGGCGGCAGGAGGATTCGCCGCCGCGGATCTGCGAGCCGAAGCTCTTCGTGAGGATCGCAAAATAACCCTCGTGCGCGGCCGAACTGATCAGCGATTCGCCGGCCGAAACGATGCCGTCGCCGCCGGAGCCGGCCATGCCGATGATGAGGTCGTTCATGGCTCAGGCCCCATCGTTGCCGATGGAGCAGGTCGCACATTCGTTGATCGCCTGCTCAACCATCGCCACTTCTTCGGCGGTCGCGGGTTGCTGGCGGACGAACGAGAGACCGCTCTCTTCGTCGCGTGCGAAAATGTGGGGCGCGGTGACGCGACATTGGTCGCAGTCGATGCACGAGGCGTCGACGTAGTAGGCGCCGGCGAGATTTTGGGGCAGACGGTCGGAGAGAGTGGCCATGGAAGGTGGACGAGGGTTGTGCGCAGACCATACGTGACCACGCCGACGTCGTCGCAGCAGCTATTGAAGAAAGCTCCCTGTATTTTGTCCTTCCGCGCGGATCACGCAGAAATTGCCCGAAGAAGACACACCCACGCGGTTAGGGGCACAGCAGGCAACGCCCTATTTTTTCGGCACCGGCGGATTGGCAATGAAGGCCACGAGATCGGCCATGGCCTGCGCATCGAGCGCGGATTCGAGGCCATCGGGCATGAGGGAACGGCCGGTGGCGGTGAGCGCGGCGAGATCGCGGCGGAGCAGGGTTTGCTCCGCGCCGTCGAGCCCGAGGAGCGTGAGGCTGCTGCCGGCTTCGCCCACGAGGAGGCCGGCGAGCGAGCGCCCGTCGTGCGTTGTCGCGGTGTAAAGCATGTAGCGGTCTTCGATCGCGCGGTTGGGATCGAGGATGTGCGTCGTGAGATATTCGGGGCTGCGGTCTTTTACGACGGCGAGGTCGGGGCCGATGGCGCGGCCGGCGATGTCGCCAAAGCGGTGGCAAGTCGCGCAGAGCGTATTGAAAACAGCGGCACCGCGGAGGGGATCACGCGAAAGCGGGCGCATGGTCGTGAGGTAACGCTCGACGACTTGCTGGCGGTTGGCGTCGACGCCTTCGGAAAACAGGCGCGTGGCGCGCGCGGCGATCACGCTACTCGCGTGCCGGCTGAGCGCGGCGCGGCGGCCAGCGTCGATTTGGGCGAGCATCGGGCGATCGGTTTCCAATCGGGCGAGCAGCGCGGCGGCCCACGCGGTGCGGCTCGAGAGAAGATCGAGGGCGGCGGCACGAAGTTTGACGCCGTAGCCGGACCAACCGGCGAGGAGTAGATCGGGCGTGGATTTCGTGTCGATGCGCGCGAGCGCGGCGACGGCGGCGAGCTGGAGTTCGAGCGGCGATTGCGGTGCGAGCAACGCGGCGAGTGTGCGGAGATCATCGTCGCGCCGCTCGGTGGCGAGGCCGAGCAGGCCGACGGCGGCGCGGCGTTGTTCGAGCGAAGCGGCGGAATCGGTGATGAGGGCGCGGGCGCGCGTTTGGAAATCGGCGGCGGCGGCGAGTGCGGCCGGCGCGGTGGGGCCGCCGTCGGCGCGGAGCGAGGGGAGCGAGAGACGGTTGGCGCGGAGCTTTTCGAGGAAGCGGGTGAAGGCGTTGAGTTGCGCAGGCGGGAGTGCGGGCGTGCGCGGGGCGCAGAGCGTGGCGAGGAGGCCGACGAGGGCAGCGGGTTGGCGGGTGGCGAGGGCGATCTCGACGAGGGCGCCGTCGTCGTCGCCGGCGGCGCTGAGGCGGGCGAGGAGCGTGGCGGCGTGCGGGAGCGCGGAGCTCAGCGCGGCGGTGCGGATGAAGGGATCGGTCTCGCGCTGCACGAGACGCGCGAGGGCCTCGCCGGCGGCGGGGTCGCGCCATTCGCCGAGGGTGTAGGCGACTTGTTGGCGCACGGTGGCGTCGGCGTGCGTCGCGAGCGAAGTGACGAGGGCGATGAGTTCGGTGTCGGCGGAGGCGGCGAATTTCTCGCTGAGGCGGAGCGCTTGGACGAGGACGCCGGGGTGCGTGTCGCGCAGCGCGTTCAGGACGGGTTCGCGGCGGAGCGCGCCCATGGTGTCGAGCGAGCAGAGCGCTTGGGCGCGCGCGATGGGGCGGGCGGAGGTGGCGGCGAGTTTTTCGAGCGCGGGGACCGCGGTGAGATCGTGGCGCCACGTGAGTTCCTGTTGAGCGAGGTCGCGCACGGTGCCGCTGGGGTTTTCCAAGGCCGCGACCAGACCGGCAGCATTGGCGCGGTCGAGGCGCGGGATGGCGCGGAGCGCGGTCGAGCTGGGGACGACGCGGTAGATGCGACCGAGGTCGGAGCCGGCGCGGAGGTCGCCGAGGATCTTTTGCCATGCGGCGGGAATCCACGTCGGGTGCTCGATGACGCGACGATACATATCGACGATGTAGAGCGCGCCGTCGGGGCCGGTGCGGGCGGTGGTGAAGCGTGACCAGAGATCGGTGGATGCGAAGAACTCGGAGGTCTGCTCGGTAGGAGCGCGCTCGCTACGGAACGTCGTGCCGGCGGGGCGGACAATCTCGCGGTGGACGAGGTTGTGGACGGGCTCGCAGACGAAGACATTCCCGGCGTAGGCGGAGCCGAGGAGATCGTCGCGGTAGATCATCGTGCCGCAGGCGGAGGTGAAGCGGTTGGCGGCGTGGGCGTCGTTGAAACGCGCGAACGTGGTGCTCGTGGGGAAAACGGCCGCGGCGCCGGGAAGCACGGGAACATCGACAGTGGGATTGGGAGGGACGAGGTGCGGGTTGCGGCGGAGGTAGCGGTCGTCGAGAGCGTAGTGCCAGACGGGGTTGGAATTGTTGCCGCCAAACCAGTTTCCCCAGTCGTCGCGGTTGCGGCCGTATTGCGTCTGGCCGGACAGCGGTTCGAAGAGGCCCTCGTCAGGACGGAGGCGGAGATCGCGGCGGCCGATGTCGAGGACGGCGCCGGATCTCGCGGAGGAGATTTTGCCGCCGCTGTTGCCGTTGGCGAGATGGAGCCAGCCGTCGAGGGACCACTGAAGGCCGTTGGCGCGATGCTGCTGGTTGCCCTCGGCGAAACCGACGAAGCGTTTTTCGGTGCGGTCGGCGCGGCCGTCACCGTCGGTGTCTTCGAGGTAGAGCACATCGGGCGCGGCGGCGACGAGGACGCCTCGGCGCCACGGGAGAACGGAATTGGGAAAGTTGAGGCCCTCGGCGAAAAGGGTGGAGCGATCGTAGTGGCCGTCGTTTTTCGAAGAGGACAGAACGCGGATGCGGCCACCCGGTTTGCCGCGGCCATCGAGGCCCATGGGATAATCGGCCATCTCGACGACCCACATGCGGCCGTCGGAGCCCCACGCGACGTCGATGGGATCCATCACGAGCGGCTCGGCTGCGACGAGTTCAACGCGAAGCCCGGACGCCACCGTGATTGACGCGAGCGAGTCAACGGGCGAACGGGCGGGCGGCAGCGCGACGTTTTTCGGTGGGGCGACTTCCTCGTAGGCGAACGCGGTCGAAGCACCCGCGAGCACGCAGATGATGAGAGGACGGAATCTCACCGCGCGGCCTCCTTTGCGAGGTAGGCGGGCGGCACGAGCGCGCGCACCGCGCCGATGATCTGGTCTTCGGTGCCGCGGGCTAGGCGCGTGGGCCAGGCGTAGAAATCCATGGAGCCATCGACCTCGTAGCCGCCTTCGGGAAACATGCGCTCCGAGGCGATGTAGCAGGGCACGTCGTTGGCGTAGGCGTTGACCCAGAGGCGGCGGGCATCGAGTTCGCGTCGGAGGCGCAGGGAATATTCCGAGACGACTTCGCCGGCGAGGAAGACCATGGCGAGGTCGTTCCCGAAGCTCCACGTCTGGATGCGATACGGGACGGCGGTGGGGAGCGACTGGCCGGCGTCGAGGCGTTGGAGGAATTTCTGCGCGGCGTAGCTGGCGGTGATGTTGGATTTTTTCGCGGCGCGCTCAGTGAGTTCTTCGCGCGTGACGGCGCGGTCGAAGGCGAGATCGATCTGGCGGTGGCGAGCTTCGGTGACGGGGCCGAGCGGGCGGAGTGAAGCCTTGAGGAGGCGCTCAACCTCGTCGGCGATGGTGCGGCCGTGCGCGGCGACATTTTCGAGTGAGCCGCGCGGGTGCGGGTTGGCATCGGCCCCGCAGCCGAGGGCGACGAGCGCGATGGCGCCGGGATGCGCGGACTCGAGGCGCGCGGCGGCATCGCCCGCCCAGTCAGGATGCACGAAATTATCCGTGCCAACGAGCGTGGTGCCGTGGCAGGCGTAACTGAGAAACACGGCGCGGAGCTGGCCGTTGGCGTCGGTGACACGGAGGAGCGGCAGGGCGTTGTCGGTGTAGCCGTTGGGGACGAGACCGAAGGTGCGCCACTTGCCGTCGACGATTTCGCGACGTTGGGCGGCGAAACCCGCGCGACCCTCGTTCCACGCGAGGTGGCCGGGGCGGCGGTCGGCGAGCGCGGCGCGGGCGACGGCGATGAGTTTGTCGCGCAGCGTGGCGGTGTAGGCGGAGATGGCAGCGACTTCGGCCGTGGGAAGATCGGCCGAGAACATGTAGGGGATTGTGTTGCGCAGCGACGGGCCCGTGTGCGTGTGGATCACACAAATCGCCAGGCGCTCGCGTTCGAGCTGGTGGCTCGTGCGGAGGGCGGCGGCGACCTCGTCGGTGAGGGCTTCGGTGATGCCGACAACTTCGACGGTGAGTAAGACGGCGGGGCGTTGATCATCGGCGCCGATGGCGAGAGCGCGGGCGAAGATGGGTTGGCCGACGCGCTCGAAAGGTTTCTCGCGACTACGATAGCCGGAGAGGCGCACGGGCTCGGCGGGCGTGATGTCGATCTTCGCGGTGCCGACCGCGACGAGAGGCGGACGCGGCAGCGGCGTTTGCGCGGCGAAAAGCGAAGTGGCGAGGAGGAGAGTCGCGACGAGGAAACGGAGCGAGGAGAGCATGGGGTGCGGCGAGCGAGGAACGGGGCGAGGACTGGCGACGGTTTAGCGCAGTGCCCGCCTGCCGCAAGCGAGCGCGACGACCTCGGTCAAAAAAACTCGGCGCGGGAGTTCCTTCCTTCATCCGCCACCCTTTAGAGGAAAGACTCCGCGAAGCGTGGCCCGTTTCCCCAACCCTAACCGCGCACCGCCGCCTCAATTTTGGCGATGTCAATCTTCTGCATGTCCATCATCGCCTCAAAGGCGCGCTTCGCCACCTCGCCGCCCTGGGCCATTGCTTCAATCAGGACGCGCGGGGTGATCTGCCACGACAGACCCCACTTGTCCCGGCACCAGCCACATGCGCTCTCGGCGCCGCCGTTGTTGACGATCGCATTCCATAGACGGTCGGTCTCCGCCTGATCGTCGGTGGCGATCTGGAAGGAGAACGCCTCACTCTGCTTGAACGCGTCCCCGCCGTTGAGCCCGATGCACGGCACGCCGCATACCGTAAACTCGACAGTCAGAATCTGGCCCGCCTTGCCGCCCGGAAAGTCGGCTGGGGCCCGCTGCACCGCGCCGACCGTGCTGTCCGGAAAGGTGCGGGCGTAAAAGTGCGCGGCCTCTTCCGCATCGCGATCATACCACAGACAGATGGTGTTCTTCTTCATGGTTATTCTCCGCTAGATGACGTCGACTCAGGAAACAAGTGAGGGCTCCTGCGCCTCACTTCGCGGTGCAGTTAAACATCCACTCGATTCCGAAGCGATCGATGAGGCTGCCCCAATAGCCGCCCCAAAACATTTCGGCCGGCGCCCACTCCACCTTGCCGCCTTCCGCGAGCGCGGCAAACAGGCGATCGGTCTCGACGCGAGTGTCAGGCTCTAGGTTGATCGAGACGTTGCTGCCTTGAACCGGCTTGCCCATCGATGCGGGCGCGTCGTTGCCCATGATGACATGGCCGCCGAGAATCGGGAGCGCGACGTGCATGACCTTTTTTGCCTCCTCGGCGGGCATCGGCGGCTGGCCAGGCTGCGGCGGCAGGTCGCCGAAGCGCATGATCGGTCCGGCGAAGTCGGTTTGGAACACTGCCTTGTAAAAGAGGAAGGCTTCCTCGGCATTACCGGCGAAGTGGAAGTAAGTGGTGACGCGAGCCATGGCGGGTGGGGATGAGGTGGGTTAAATAAGGAGCGGGTTGACTCCATTTCGACGAACCAAGGTGCCGCGTCCGGACAACCGCGACGAGATTTTCTCCGCGGGCGGGCGCACGTTGCGATCGCTCCGATCCGCTCAGCCGCAAGCCGGCGCAGAAATCGCAAAAATTTCTGAAGAGAAGCGGTTCGGCTCCTTGCGCATTCCGCGCTTGTTTGCGGCTATCCGAGCACTCTTCTTCAATCCCATGAGCACCCCGGCCCCACGATCCAAACTTCGCGTCAACTGCTTCGGCGTTTCCCTCGACGGCTTCGGCGCCGGGCCCCAACAGGATCGCACCAACCCGCTCGGCGTGGGCGGCATGGCGCTCCACGAATGGTTTTTTCCGACGAGCACGTTTAAGCGCCAGCACGGCGGAGGCGACGGCGGCACGACCGGCGTCGACGACGATTTCGCGGTGCGCGGCATGGCCGGCCTCGGCGCGTGGATTCTCGGCCGCAACATGTTTGGACCGATCCGCGGCGAGTGGCCGGACGACCAATGGAAAGGCTGGTGGGGCGACACCCCACCCTACCACGTGCCGGTGTTTGTCCTCACGCATCATCCGCGCGCGTCGCTCGAGATGGCGGGCGGCACCACGTTTCACTTTGTGACCGAGGGCATCCGCTCGGCGCTCGATCGCGCGCGCGAGGCCGCCCAAGGGAAAGACATCCGCGTCGGCGGCGGAGTCGCGACGGTTCGCCAATACCTGCAGGCGGGGTTGATCGACGAGATGCACTTGGCGATTTCGCCCGTTCTCCTCGGCAACGGAGAAAATTTATTCGCCGGACTCGACTTGCCCAAGCTCGGCTACGAGCGCACCGAGCACGTGCCGTCACCCCACGCGACGCACGTCGTATTCACGAAACGCGCACCGTAGTTCAGATTTCAACCACCGTATTTCCAGGCCCGCTCACCCGCCCTTTCGGTCAACGTCGCGCGTCGCCCTGCGCCTCGTCCCACACGCGTTGCAGCACCGGCTTGATGATTTTCGTGAACTCCAGGTAGGTCGCCGGTTGGAAGTGAAGTTTGTCCGCGACGTAGAGTTCGAGCCGCGGATGCCCGTGGGCATCGACGAGCGCGGGATTGATGTCGATAAACGTGTGGTGCGGCGTCGCCGCGCAATACGCCCGCACGAGCGCGTTGTAGTGGTCCACCTGCTCCCACCGCGCGACCCGGTCCGGCGAACGCGTGGCCGTGACATAGATGATCCGCGTCGTGGGCTGAAATTTCTGCACGCGCACGGAGAACTCCCGAAACCGCCCGAAAATCGCCGCCGGATCTTCCGGCGTGGTGCCCGCCTTGAGATCGTTTGAGCCGCAGTAGTAGACGATCACCTTCGGCGCGTAGGGTAGCACGACTTGGTCAAATCGCGCGACTTGGTCGCCTGTGCGCGATCCGCCAAACGCGCGATTGAGCACCGGCAGCGGCGCCATGTGCTCGGCGACCTCTTTCCATTGTCGGAAAATGCTGCTGCCGACGAACAGAATGCCGCCTTTCACCGGTGGCGCCGCCCGGTCCGCATCGGCGAATGCTTTGAACGACGGCTCGTATTGCGCCCAGCGTTTGGCCGCCTCGTCGGCGGGAGATTTTTTCTCGGCAGCCATTGCCGGCCCACCCGCGGCGAGCACCACAGTCAGGGCGAAAAGCACGGAGAGCATGCGGGATATTTTTTTCTTCATGGAAATCGGATCAGCGTCAGCGGCCGCCTACTGCGGAAAAATCATCCGCATCGCGAGGTAGAGCACCGAGGGCGCCAGCAAGCACCCGAGCCCGGTGTAAAAAGTCGCCGCCATCACCCCGTAGGGCACGAGCTTCGGATCGGTCGCGGCGAGTCCCGCCGAGACTCCGCTGTTGGTGCCCAGCATTCCGCCGTAGACCATCGCCGTATGGGGATTGTCGAGACTGATGGACTTCGCCACCAGCGGCGTCGCGATCATCACGAGAATCGCCTTCACCAAACCCGCCGCGATGCTCAGCGCCATCACCTCCGAGCTCGCCCCCAGCGCCGCTCCGGTCACCGGCCCCACGATATAGGTGACCGCCCCCGCGCCGATGGTCGTGAGACTGACCGCATCACGATAGCCAAAAGCGAGCGCCACGCCCGCGCCGCACACAAACGACACGGCCACACCCAGAAAAAGCGCGATGATCACCGGCAGCCCCGATTTTTTCAGATCGTCAAAACTCGCCCCGTAGGCCGTCGCCACGATCGAAAAATCGCGCAACATCGCCCCGCCCATCAAGCCCACCCCCGCGAAGGCCGGCAGATCCGCGATGCCGTTTTTCCCGCCCGACACGACCCCGCCCACATAGGCGAGCAACAACCCGCCAAACACCGCGATCGCCGATCCGTGCAGTCGCCCGTGCGTCACCCGGTCTGAGAGAAAATACGAGAGCCAGATCACGCCGCCGACGACCGCGAAGCCGACCAGTAGCCCGTTTTTGAATACCGCCTGTTGCAGCAGCTCGCTCACGGTGCCTCCTTTTTGTCCGACCGGCCCGGCGACGTTGCCACCGCCGCGCCGGGCGCGCGCCGTCCGATGCGCGCGATCATCGGCACGAGGGCGAAGCTCACCACCACACCCAGCGTGCCCGCGAGGATGGCCAACGGCCCGCCTTTGATCGCGCCGACCACATTCTGCTGCGCCGCCATCGCCACCACGATCGGGATATACATCAGGCTCCAAAACGTGACGCCGCTCGCCGACACGGGCTTGAACCGCCCTCGCTTCGCCAACCAATCCGTGATCGTGAGCAGCAGCAGCATCGCGAAGCCCACCCCGCCGACATTGGCCTTCACGCCCAGCACCGCGCCGAGCGCTTCGCCGACGAGCAGACCGAGCAGTGAACAAACCGCGAGCAATGCGACGCCGTAGATGACCATAGGATCAGGCCTGCCAGGGCGGCAGCAGACGTTTCTGCACTTTGCCGAGCGCCGTGCGCGGCAGCGCGTCTACACGCACAAACGCCCGCGGTTGCTTGAACGACGCCAGTTGCGAGCGCAGATACGCGGTGACCGCCGCCTCGTCGAACGTCGCCCCATCGACCACCACGTAGGCCACCGGCACTTCCCCGCGCACCGGATCGGCGACGCCCACGACCGTCGCCTCGCGCACTCCCGGTTGTTCCAAAATCAGCTCCTCGATCTCGCGCGGGTAGATGTTGAATCCGCCCGAGATAATCAGATCACTGCGGCGTCCTTGCAGGGTGATGTAGCCATCCGCCGCGCGCACGCCAATGTCACCCGTGCGAAACCAGCCGTCGCTCCACGCCGCCGCCGTCGCCTCTGGACGACGCCAATAACCCGAGCACACGTTCGGCCCTTTCACCCAGAGTTCACCCGTGGTGCCGTCGGGCACGAGTGCGTTAGCTTCGTCGCAGATCCGCACCGCGACATGCGCCAGCGGCAGCCCCACCGTGCCCGGCCGCCGCTCGCCCACATAGGGATTGCCCACGTTCATCAGCGTCTCGGTCATGCCGTAGCGCTCCAGGATCACCGAGCCGTAGAGCTGCCTAAATTTCTCATGCACTTCCGCCGGCAACGGCGCCGATCCGGAAACCGCCAAACGCAGCCGCGCGCCGATCACCCGCGCCGTGTCGGCCGGCAATTCGAGCAGGCGGATAAACATCGCGGGCACGCCGAAGAAAAGTGTCGGCCGATAGTCTTCGAACCACGCCGCCGCTTTGCCGTGCTCAAAGCGCTCGAGCAACCGCAAGTGGCACCCGCTGAAAAGCCAGCAGTGCAGCCCGTTCGCGAGTCCGTGCACGTGAAAGAGCGGCAACGTCGCGAGGTAGCGATCGGCTTCCGTGATCGCCCACGCCGTCACGAGCGTGAGCCCGTTCGTTGCAAAATTTCCCTGCGTGAGCACCGCGCCCTTCGAAGCTCCCGTCGTGCCCGACGTATAGATGAGCGACATCGGCGTATCCGCATCGGCTGGCACCGCAATGCGCGAGGCCGGTTGCGCGGCCGCCTCGGCGGTGAGCGCGTCCACGTCCCACACCGTCACGTCGCCCGGGATAAACGTCGCGAGATCACGCGAGGTAACCACGGCAGTTGGCGCCGCGTCGCGCACGATGTGCGTCAGCTCCCGTTCGCGGTAGAGCACGTTGATCGGCACCACGATCAGCCCGAGCTTCGCACCCGCGAGCCAGAGATCGATCACCTCGATCCGGTTTTGCAGAAAAAACGCCACGCGGTCGCCCGCATTGAGGCCACGCGCCCGCAGCAAGTGCGCGAGCCGGTTGCTGCGAATCTCCAAATCGCCAAACGTAAACGCAGTCCGCCGGCCGTCGGCGCTCTCGATTTCCAACGCCGGGCGCTCAGCCCGGGCGATCAAGGAAAGATCAAACAATGGCAGCAGCGACATAGGCGTGACGGCAGTTTTTCGAAGGCGAGCGCGCGCTCAACTACGCGGCGGCACTAGGGACCGGTTCGAGGTGACGGGGAAAATCAACACCCTCCCAACGAGCCACCACCGCGGGCGCCGCGCAATGCCCAACTACGTTCACGCTCGTGCGGATCGGATCGATCAACGCATCGATGCCCAACAGCAGACCCAGCCCCTCCAAGGGCAGGCCGAAACTCGTAAACAACGCCGTGAGCACCACGAAATTCGCCCGCGGGATTCCCGCCACACCTTTGCTCGTGAGTTTCAGCGTCAGCAGAATCAAGAGCTGCTGATCGAAGCTCAGCGGGACATTCGCCGCCTGCGCGACAAACAGCGTCGCCAGCCCGAGAAACAGTGTGCTGCCGCAAAGGTTCAGGCTGATGCTGAGCGGCGCTACGACGCCAAGAATGCGGTTGGGCACCCCGAAGCGCTCCATGTTTTCCAGCGTCTGCGGCAGTGCGGCCGCGCTCGACGTAGTCGCAAACGCGATGAGAAACGGCTCCCGCACAAAGTGCACAAATCGCCGCAGCGGCACCTGAAACATCACCAGAGATCCGCCCAAAACCGCCACGAGGAAAAACAGCTCCGCGCCCCACGCCGCCGCGAACAGCCGCAGCAAGCCCATCAGCACATTCATCCCGCCCGACGCTACCGTCCCGGCCATCGCGGCAAACACTGCCGCCGGGGCCAGATACATGATGATGTGCGTAAACCGAAACGCGATCGTCACCACGGTATCCGCCAGGTCCAACACCGGTTTCGCCTTCTCTCCGACGGAGAGACACGCGACGCCGAACAGAAAACAGAAGACGACAATCTGCAGCACGTCGCCCCGCGCCATCGCATCCACAATGCTGGTGGGAAACGCATTCAGCAGCACATCCGTGAACGCCAGTTTCTGCGCCGGCACTGCCGCGTGCGCCGTCAGTGCGACGTGCACGCCAGGCGCAAACACCACTGCCGCAAACCACCCGATTAACAGCGCGAGTGTCGTCGCGACTTCGAAGTAGAGCAGCGCCTTCCACCCCAACCGTCCCAAATCGCGCATCCCGCCCGCGCCGCCCACCGAACGCACCAGCACCCCGAAGAGCACCGGCGCGATGATCGCCCGGATGAGCCGCAGAAAAATATCGCTGACGATTTTCAGATGCGGCGCGATACCCGGCGCCACGAATCCAAAAACGATGCCGCCCACCGCCGCGACGAGCATCCACTGCGCGAGCGAAATCCTCCCCAGCCCGCGTGCGGTTTTTCCACCCGAGCCGTCGGCAACTGATTGTTGAGCGGACAATGACATGGTGACGGCAGTAATTTTCCGGTAAGCGCGTGGCTTCAGGGTTTGCTTAACAGTGCGTCAAAGGCACGTCGGAAATATTCCAACGATTGCGCACCCGCGATGGTGACCTCGGTTCGCTGGCCGTCGGTGCCCGTCTTCGAAACTACAAAGGTCGGCGTGCCTCTAATTTTCAGGCGCGCCGCGTCGGCAAAATCATTTGCTACCGCCGCGCGCACGCTGCGATCCCTCAGACAAATCTCCAGCGCAGTCCGATCGATCAGCGGGCTCTTGGCGACCAGTTCTTCCAACACACTGGGAGCCCGGTGCGCCACGGCGAAGAGCCCGTCCAACAGATCCCAATATTTACCCTGCCGATGCGCGCAGCGCGCGAGCGCGAATATCTTCCCATACTGTTCCGACTCGTCGTCAGAAGCGTTGACCACGACCCACTGGATCTTGCCTGTCTCGATGTAGTCCTTCCGCAGTGTCGGGAACACTTTTTCATGAAAGGAGCGGCACTGGCTGCATTTGAAATTCGATATTTCGACAACCTGGATCGCAGCAGTCGCGGCCCCGAGCACGGGGCGATCACCAATTTCGATCGCGCCCCCGGCCCGCCGCTCTGCCGCCGACGACGTGATCGCTCCCGCCACAAAGCACCACAGGCACGCCGCGGTCAGCAGCCAGTAACCGTAGCGGTGCCACGTTGCTGAAATAGCGCAGGTCCCTGGAGCGAAACGTATCATAGATCAGGTCGCTCACACCACCGGGGCATGAGCGACCGACGGCAAGTTAGAACCGCGTGCGCACGCCGACACGGAACATCCGACCCACTTGGTCGAACAGGCCCGGGTCGGTGGGAATCGGTGTGGCGCCGCCACTGCGAGGCGCGTAGGTCGGATCGCGGTCCAGGATGTTGGCGATATTCAGATAGATTTCCGTCTGCCAGCGCTGGCGCATCGTGGGAAGGCGATAGCCGACCTGTCCGTCGAAGTAGGCAGTCGAGGGCACATCGTTGTAGTCCGTCGTGACACCGAGGATGCGGGTTTTGTCCCACGTCATCCGCCCGATGTAGCGCATCTGGAGGAAGCTCGAGAGCGCGTTGCGCGAATGATTCAGCGACACCGTGCCGCGGATGCGCGGCATTGCGGAGGCTCCGGACGCGGCGTTCGCCAGACCATTGCCAGCGAAGTTGATCGTGGGTGCGAGCGGCGAGACGCGGGAATACTCGTCGATGTAGCCGGCCACGGCCCGCACGGTCAGGTTGCCCGGCTGGCTGGCAGGAAACCACGAGTTGAGCGGCACGCGGTAACTCGCCTCGAAATCAACGCCGCGCGAGAACTCGGAATTCAGCTTCACCGACGATGTCTGCGTGCGAATGACGGCGCGAGGGCTCGCCGAGGTGGCGCCACGGGTCACGAAAGAACAGAGCGGCGAGGCCGGATTGAGATCGCACTCGCGCACCGCGTCCTGACCGCCGGCGACGAAAATGGCGTCTGAAATCTTCGTCGAATAGAAGTCGACGGCGAAACTCGCCCCTTTGAGCCACGACGGCTGATAGACAAAACCGACCACTGATGAATGCGCGACCTCGGGTTTGAGGTTGAGATTACCGACGTTGAGATTGGGCACAGCCTGAAAAGTCAGGCCGGTGCCGCCCGGGAAGTTGTCGCTGATATTGC
>Ga0075163_10001601_pt1 | contig 30594 bp, 18 predicted proteins | sample JI1023141ADNA_FD_71478 | JGI IMG/M metagenome (GOLD analysis project Ga0075163, IMG submission 71478) | Wastewater effluent complex algal communities from Wisconsin, to seasonally profile nutrient transformation and Carbon sequestration -... | ecosystem: Engineered > WWTP > Effluent > Algae...
GCGACGCTGCCCGGCGGCGTGATCTACCGCGTCGACGGCAAGGGCAAGGTCAGCACCTTCGCCGAGCTCAAGGTCGAGCAGATCTGGGCGATCGTGCCGCACCAGGGCCGTTTGCTGATCGGCACCGGCCCCAAGGGCGAGCTGCTCTCGCTGAACATGGACGGCAAGGACACCAAGGTCCTGCTCGACAGCGACGAGAAGGACATCCTCTCGGTCCTGACGATCGGCAAGGACATCGTCGTCGGCACCTCGCCCGGCGCCAAGGTCCTGCAGGTCGGCGCCCCGGTCGAGGGCGTGCTGCTGCAGGACTTCACGGGCGACGAGGTCCGCGCGCTCGTCCTCACCGACACCGGCCTGCTCGCCGCGGTCAACGACTTCTCCGACCGCGGCCTCAGCTCGCTGCAGGCCCTGACCAAGAACCTCGGCCGCACCAGCCTCGTCGGCCAGCCGATCGAGGGCAGCGTCGACGCGGCCGGCAGCGCCCCGCAGAGCAGCGCCGAGCTGATGTTCGTGCCGCTGACCGCCGGCAAGGGCGGCCTCGACCTCGCGCGCGCCGGCGAGCTCGCGTGGGAGAACTGGCTGCACCGCGACAAGCAGTACTTCACCGCCGCGATCTCCGGCCCCGGCAAGGGCGAGGTGCTGGTCAGCAGCTCGCAGCAGGGCAAGGTCTACCGCGTCCGCGGCCGCCGCGACGTCGCCGTCATCGCCGACCTCGAGGAGCGCCAGGCCACCGGCCTGTGCGCGCTCAAGGGCGGCGGCGTGCTCGCGACCGCGGGCGACGGCGCGGCCGTCTACCGCCTCGCAGGGCCGTCCACTTCTGCCGCGTCCGCGGCGGCGAAAGGTCGCTACCGCACCAAAGTCTTCGACGCCAAGCAGCCCGCGGCCTACGGCGCGGTCTACCTGCGCGGCGCGGGCCCGCTGACGCTCCGCGCGCGCAGCGGCCCGGGCGACGAGGTCGACAAGCGCTGGAGCGAGTGGAAGACGATCGCGCTGGTCAAGTCGCCCGACGCGCTGCGCGGCGCGCTGGCGGTGCCGAGCCGCCGCTACGTGCAGCTCGAGGTCGGCCTCGACGCGCAGAGCGAGCTGCGCGACATCTCGCTGTTCTACGCGCCGGAGAACCTGCCGCCGCTGGTCCAGAGCGTCGACATCGCCAAGCCGGAGTTCGAGCCGGAGGACGACGGCGAGCCCGACGCCAAGCTGACGATCAAGTGGAAGGCCGAGGCCCGCGACGACGACGAGCTGATCTACGAGGTCCGCATCCGCCCCGAGGGCGGCGACGCCGGCCAGTGGATCAAGCTCGGCGGCGAGGCCCCGGTGACCAAGAAGGAGCTCAAGTGGGACCTCGCCAGCGTCCCCGACGGCGTCTACGAGGCCCAGATCGTCGCCAGCGACGAGCCCAGCAACGGCTCCGCCCGCGCCCGCACCGATGAGGTCGTCAGCGCCCCATTCGTCGTCGACCACAGGCGCCCCGTCATCGACGAGGTCAAGGTCCAGGGCGCGAAGATCTCGGCGCGCGCGCGCGACGAGGGCAGCCACGTCCACGACGTCGCCTACGCGATCGACGGCGGCTCGTTCCGCGCGGCCAGCCCCGCCGACGGCCTGTTCGACGGCGACGCCGAGGTCTTCGAGGTCGTCCTCCCCGCCGACCTCAAGCCCGGCCGCCACCGCGTGGTCCTCCGCGCCCGCGACGCCTTCGGCAACCTCGGCACGATCGCCGTCATCGCCGAGCGCTGACCATGTCCCTCGGGGCCGAGCTCGCCGCCTCTCCGCCCGCCGCGCTCGCCGGGGCCATGGCCGGCCTGCGCTGGCGCGACCTCGGCCTCGACCTCGCCTCGCAGCTGCCGCCGCACGGGTGGAGCACCCTCAAGCTCCACGTCGACGACGACTGCGAGGTCGGCCTGTTCTTCCTGCGCCGCGGCGAGCACATCCCCCTCCACGACCACCCCGGCCTCCACGTCTGGATGCGCGTCTTGACCGGAGAGCTCGACGTCACCAGCTACACCTGGGCCGACCCGCCGTACGCGCGCCGCACCGGCGCCGCCCGCCTCGGGCCCGACGCGCCGGTGTGGCTGGTCGAGCCGCGGCGCGACAACCTGCACACGCTCACGGCCGCCCAGGACGTCGCCTTCCTCGACGTCCTGCGCCCGCCCTACCGCGCCGACGGCCCGTGCACCTACTACCGCGCGCTGCCGACCGCCGCCGACCTGTGGCGCATGCAGCCGCTGACCTGACCCCACGGACATGTCTCGAAAGACATGCCCGATCGGACAGCTCACTGGACCGGCGCGAGCACCGGCTTCGTCGTACCGTCGTCGGCCATGATGACTCCGCAGGCGATGCGAGCCCCGGCGGCGCCGACCGGCTGGCTCACGAGGTCGTCCGCCTTCTCGTGCACGATCACCGCGCGCCCGACGATCCCCAGCGCCCCGGTGTCGACCGTCAGCGAGTCGAGCTCGAGCGACAGCGTCGCCTTGCCGCTGCTGTCGGCGACGAGGTTGCCGAGGTCGCCCGGGTGCGCGCCCGGGCCCGGCGCGCCGTGCTCGTGGCCCTGCGGGTTGAAGTGGTCGCCGGCCGACGTCCCGTCCGGCGCCGAGCAGTCGCCCCACGCGTGGATGTGAAAGCCATGCGGCCCCGGCGGCAGCCCGGTGACCGCGGCCTCGACGTGGACCTTGCCGCCCTGCGTCGTGAAGCTCACCGTGCCCCGGATCCCGCTCTCGCGTCCGAGCGCCCGCAGCTCCACGCTCGCCGACGGCCCCGCGCCGCCGTTGCACGCCATGAGGACAGCCGCCGCGAGCGCTGTACAGATCCCGCCTGTGTAGTTCATCGCCCGCGAGCATGCGCCGATCCAGGCCTCGCGCCAGCGCCAGATCGCGCTGGCCCGCGAGCTCGCCCGCGCGCTACGATGCGCGGTCATGACGCCCCCCTCGCAGCGCCTCGCCCTCGCCCTCGCCGCCGCCCTGCCCGCCTGCACCGCCGACCCCGGCGACGCCGCGGACGACGCCGGCAGCACCGCCGCGGCCGCCACGAGCACCGGCGCGGGCGGCGGCTCCACGGACGCGCCCACCGGCGCCCCCGACGACGACGACGACGCGACCGGCGCGGCCCCGACGACCAGCGGCGTCGGCGGCAGCGACGGCCAGACCACCGGCGCGACCACCGACGCGACCACGACCACGACCGACGCGACCACCGATGCGACCACGACCGACGCGACCACCGGCGACGACACCACCACGGGCGCGAGCGAGTGGGACGGCGAGCCGTTGCCGCCCGAGGTCCCCGGCTCGTGGCTGTGGGTCGACTTCCCGGACTCGCGCTGTCGCAACGACACGAGCACGGGCATCGGCGTCCGCTACGGCGCCTCCGACAAGCTGGCGATCTTCTTCGAGGGCGGCGGCGCGTGCTTCAACACCGCGACCTGCCTGCTCAACGACGGCTTCTCGAACTTCGGCGCGCTGCAGTTCGGCGCCTGGCAGCTCGGCATCGGCGCCGGCGGCATTTTTAATAAGAACGCCGACGACAACCCGCTCGCCGACTGGAGCTTCGTCTACGTCCCCTACTGCACCGGCGACGTGCACGCGGGCGACAAGACCGACGCCGGCGTCCCGGGCGTGTTCGGGGCCCAGCAGTTCGTCGGCTACCGCAACGTCGCGCTCTACCTCGAGCGCCTGGTGCCGACCTTCGCCGACGCGACGCAGGTCCTCGTGACCGGTCAGAGCGCGGGCGGCTTCGGGGCGGCCTTCAACTACGACCGCATCGCCGACGCCTGGCCGAAGGCGCAGGTGACCCTGCTCGACGACTCGGGCCCGCCGTTCGCCGACGCGTACCTCGCCCCGTGCCTGCAGAACGAGTGGCGCGAGCTGTGGAACCTCGACGACACGATCCCCGCCGACTGCGACGAGTGCTTCGGACTCGACGGCGGCGGCATCTCCAACCTCGCGCTCTACCTCGCCGACAAGCACCCCGGCCAGCACCTCGCCCTGATCTCGAGCCTGCAGGACGCCGTCATCCGCACCTTCTTCGGCTACGGCATGAACGACTGCAACGGCGGCGTCATGACCGGCGCGATGTTCGAGGCCGGCCTCCACGACCTCCGCGACGACGTCCTCGGCGACGACCCCGCCTGGGGCAGCTTCCTGATCCCCGGCAGCAACCACACGATCGTCGCCGGCCCCGGCTACTACTCCACCACCGTCGACGGCACCCGCCTCGTCGACTGGATCGCCGCCCTCCTGCAAGGCCAGACGAGCCACATCGAGCCCTGACACATGAGTTTTATCACCAATTTAATCACTCATATTTGATCCCTTGACCGCTAAAATGCGCCTCAAGACCTCATTTGTTGTCAATTAGTCTCAACACGCCCCAGGAGGTGGCCGAGCAGCTCGGGAGGCGGGCGGCCCAGCTCCGACTGCTGCGCGACTGGAAGCGCAGCACGCTGGCCGAGCGATCGGGGGTCTCGGTGGCGTCGATCGCCCGGTTCGAGACGACGGGCAAGATCTCGCTCGAGCACCTGCTCAAGCTGGCGCTCGCGCTCGACTGCCTCGACGAGTTCGAGCGCCTGCTCGAACCTCCGCCCGCGCGCTCGATCGCCGAGCTCGACCGCCGGGCCGAGGCCGCGCCGCGGCGTCGGGGGACGCGATGAGCTTCAAGGCCGTGACGCGTCTCGAGGTCCGACTCGAGCACGGCCCGGGCGACGACGAGGTCGTCGGGCGCCTGGCGATCGAGCGCCGTCAGTCGTTCTTCGAATACGATCCCGCGTTCATCGCCGCCGGACGATCGATCTCGCCGCTGCGGCTGCCGCTGCGCTCCGGGCTGCAGGCGGGCCCGGACGGCCACCTGCGCGGCCTCCACGGCGTCTTCGACGACTCATTGCCCGACGGCTGGGGCCTGCTGCTGATGGACCGGACGTTTCAGGCGCGGGGGATCCGAACGGCCGAGCTCTCGCCCCTCGATCGCCTCGCGTACCTCGGACGGCGCACCCTCGGGGCCTTGACCTACCACCCCTGCAGCGAGTCGGACGCGCCCTCGTACGAGGCGCTGGACCTGGCGACCCTGGCGACCGCCTCGCGCGCGATCTTCGAGGGCCGGACGACCGACGTCCTGCCGGCCCTGCGCCGCGCCGGGGGCTCGCCCGGCGGTGCGCGACCCAAGGTGCTCATCGGTGTGCGCGACGACCGGATCATCTCCGGCGCGGACCGCTTGCCGCCGGACTTCCACCCGTGGCTGCTCAAGTTCGCGACCCGCAGCGAGCTCCCCAACACCGGGCCGCTCGAGTACGCCTACGCGCGCATGGCCCGGGCCGCCGGCATCACCATGCCCGAGGTCCGCCTGTTCGGCCCGCTCCCCGACGGCGAGCGCTGCTTCGCGGTGCGCCTCTTCGACCGCGACGGCAACGCGCGCTCGCACGTGCACACGCTCGCCAACCTGATGCACGCCGACTACCGCACGCCGAACCTCGACTACGAGCACCTGCTGCGCGTCGCGCTCAAGCTGACCGGGAGCCACGCGCAGGTGCGCGAGTGCTTTCGCCGCGCCGTGTTCAACCTGCTGAGCCACAACCGCGACGACCACGGCAAGAACTTCGCGTTCATCATGGCGCGCGACGGCAGCTGGACGGCCTCGCCGGCGTACGACCTGACCTTCGTCGAGGGCCCGGGCGGCGAGCACACGATGACGTTTCGCGGCGAGGGGCGGCGTCCGACCTGGGCCCATCTGCAACAGCTGGCAGATCTGGTCTCGCTCGACGCCGCCGAGGCCCTCGAGATCCTCGAGCAAGTGCGCGAGGGCGTGGGCAGCTTCGCCAGCGAGGCGACGCGGCTGCAGCTCCCTGCCGCGCAGATCCGTGAGATCGCCGAACGTCTGGCCCGGACGGCGGACGCCGCCGCCCTGCCCGCCCCGCGCCGACCGAAACCCCGGGCATCACCCGCGCGCAAGACCAGCCCGCGCAAGCGAGCCTCGTGACCCCGCCCTCCCCACGCCTGCGCGGCCTGCTGGTGTTCCTCGCCGCCTTCGCCGTGCTCGCCGCGCTCGCCGGCCCGGGCCTGCTGCGACCGTCGCGCAACAACCACTTCGTGCACATGGCCGCCGGCTGGCTCGACGGGCGCCTCGCGCTCGCCGGCGACCCGCCCGGCTATCCCCGGCGCCACGACGACTGGGGCCGCGTCTGGACCCTGACCCTGCGCGACGGCGAGACCCTGCGCGGCGACCCGTGTCGCACCGCCGCGTGCGAGCAGCGGCGCCGCGTCGACGGCGTCGAGACCTGGCGGCGGACCACCGGCGAGCGCGTCGAGCTGCGCCGCGGCGACATCGCCCAGCGGCGCAGCGACTGGTACGTCACCTTCCCGCCGGGCCCGGCGCTGGCGCTGCTCCCGGGCGTCGCGCTGTGGGGCCTCGGCCTGCTCGACGTCCTGCTCACCGTGTTCGCCGCGGCGCTGATCCCCGCGCTGCTGCTGCGCCTGCTCGAGCGCGCGCGACCCGGCCACCTGCGCGAGCACCTGTGGGCCGCGGCCGCGTGGACCGTGGCGAGCCCGGCCTGCTTCGTCGGCGCGCACGGCAGCGTGTGGTTCACCGCGCAGATCCTCGGCGCGCTGTTCCTCGTGCTCCACCTCGACGCCGCGTGGGACGCCCGCCGGCCCGCGCGCGCCGGCCTGTGGCTCGGCCTCGCCGCCGCGTGCCGGATCTCCATCGCCTTCGCGCTGCCGTTCTTCATGCTCGAGTGGTGGCGCAGCGGTCGGCGCCCCGCCGACCTGCTGCGCTTCCTCGGCCCGCTCGCGCTGATCGGCGCGGCCATGGCGACCCTCAACTGGCTGCGCTTCGACGACCCGCTCGAGTTCGGCCACCGCTACCTCGAGATCCGCTGGCAGCAACGGATCCAGACCTTCGGCATGTTCTCGCCGCACTACCTGTGGCGAAACCTCCAGTGCATGCTGTGGCTCGCGCCGCAGCTCGTCGCCGGCGCGCCCTACCTGCGCTGGTCGATCCACGGCATGGGCCTGCTGCTCGGCTCGCCGTGGCTGCTCCTGCTCCTGCGCGCCCGCCTCCCGCTCCCGCAGCGCCCCGGCCTCTGGCTCGCCGCCGCCGCCGTCGCCACGCCCGCCCTCCTCTACCACAACAGCGGCCAGGTCCAGTTCTCGTACCGCTTCGCCCTCGACTTCCTCCCGCTGCTCCTCGTCCTGCTCGTCGCCGGCGGCGGCGCGCGCGGCCGCTGGTTCCCCGCCCTCGTCGTCCTCTCCGCCGCGGTCGAGCTCTATGGCGCGTGGCTGTTCGCCCGCGACCCCGGCCGCCTGTTCGTCGCCGACCCGTGGTGGCCGTTCGCGCCCGAGTGAGCGCGCGACATGTCCCACAGGACATGCCCTCGAAAACATGCCCCTACGGACATGTCCCTGACGACATGTCCTCCACGCCATGCTCGTTGCACCATCGCGCGCGCGAACGATCCCCCGGGCCACGCCGGTGTGTCAGTCCGGCGACGCGACGTTTCTCTCGGATCGCGGCGCCGATCCGACTGACGCCGCCCCGCCGCTCATCCGGCGTCCGCTCCGAACGGGGCCGACACGGAGAACCATGCATTACACCTACAAGCTCGCATCCCTCACCCTCGGCCTCGCGCTCGTCACCGCCTGTGACCACGAGGACATCACGCCGCGCCAGGGTGAGCTCATCGACCCGATCGCCTGCGGCGGCTTCGGCGGCCTCGAGTGCCCCGACGGCCTCACCTGCGTCGACGACCCCGCCGACGACTGCGACCCGAACAAGGGCGGCGCCGACTGCTCGGGCATCTGCCAGGACACCGGCCCGACCTACTGCGGCGGCTTCGGCGGCCTCGAGTGCCCCGACGGCCTCACCTGCGTCGACGACCCCGCCGACGACTGCGACCCGAACAAGGGCGGCGCCGACTGCACCGGCATCTGCCAGGACCTCGGCCCGACCTACTGCGGCGGCTTCGGCGGCCTCGAGTGCCCCGACGGCCTCACCTGCGTCGACGACCCCGCCGACGACTGCGACCCGAACAAGGGCGGCGCCGACTGCATCGGCGTGTGCGAGCCGACCCCGATCAAGCACCCGCCGATCAAGCACCCCCCGAAGCAGCCGAAGCACCCGCACAGGTCGGGTCCGGCGCGCTGATCGCGAACCGCCTCAGCGCCGCTGCAGCCCGCGCGGCGCGGGCCGCTCCTCGGCGTAGAGGCGCTCGATGAAGCGCCCGGACGGCCGCGCGCGCGTCGCGACGACCGCGGCGTCGATCGCCGCGACGCCGGTGGGCTCGGGCACCGCGAACGGGAGCCCCCTCGGCTGCACGAGGATCCCTCCGAGCGCCGCGAACGTCAGGTCCGCGGCGCTGAAGCGGTCGCCGACGAGGAACCTGCGCCCGTCCGCGAGCCTCTCGTCGACCGCCGCGAAGCTCGCCTCCATGCGCTGGCGCGACCGCTCGGCCGACGCCGCGTCGATCTTCAGCCCGCGCCGGATCACCGCCCGGATCGCCGGGTACACCACGCGCGTGACCCGACGCTCCCACCGCGGCCCCGTGCAGGTCAGCAGCCGCACGAGCGCCGCGTCGTGCTGCATCACGTGGAAGTACAACCACCGCCGCACCGCCGGCCCGAGCCCGCGGTCGAGCTCGGCCATCGTCGCCAGCACCTCCTCGCGCTGCGCCGCGTCCTCGGGGATCAGCCGACGCGCCGCGGGCAGGTGCTCGTCCGCGTAGCGGACGATGTCGCTCGAGTCGCGCACCACGCCCGCGGGGGTCACGAGCGCGGGCACCGTGCGCCCGCCGCCGGCGACGAGCCGCGCGGGCCAGTGCAGGAGCGGGACGTGGTCCTCCTCGCGATACGCGAGCTCGGTGCGGTCGAGGGCCCAGCGGGCCTTCTCGCAGAAGTGGCTGAAGCCGATGGTGATCAGCCGGAGCGCGGCGCTCATGCGCCTTCCGGCTTGGTGACCTTCTCGAGCTCCTGCGTGAGCGCCTCCTCGATCTTGCCCTTCATGACGGTGAGGGCCCAGCCGAGGTCGAGGTTGACGTCGACCTTGTTGTTGTCGATCGTCAGCTTGCCCTCGACGCCGGGGCCCTTGACGTTCATCGTCTTGTCGCCGGACCACGACGTCTCGGCCTTGTACTTGGCCTGCAGCTTCTCGCCGAGGTCGACGAGGCGGGCCTTGATGACATCGGGGGGCAGGGAGTGATTGCGGCTGATGGAGATCTTCGGCATGGGACGCCGACCTGAATAACAAAAGGATGACGGCGCGGCAAACCACCGGCGCGCGCGCGTGGGCGCGTTGACTTCGGCGAAAATTTGGGGCATCGCGCCAGCCCGGCGATGGTGCGCGCGTGCTCCACAGCGTGAACGCCACCTCGACGCCAGCCCCCGCGACGACCGCATCCGCATCCGCCGCGACGGCCGAGCCCCGGCGACCGTCCGCGGGCCCCGCCGCCCCGGGCGCGACCACCTCGGGCACGACGGCGCGCCCGGCCCCGCCGCCCGCGCCGGAGCCGGCGTGGAGATCCGGCGACGGGCGCGTGCGCCTGTTCAAGGGCGACTGCACCGAGGTGCTCGCCGCGCTGCCCGCGGAGTCGGTCGACGTCATCTTCGCCGACCCGCCCTACTTCCTCAGCAACGGCGGCAGCACCTGCCGCGCGGGCAAGCGCACCAGCGTCGACAAGGGGGCGTGGGACCGCAGCCAGGGCGTCGACGAGAACCACGCCTTCAACCACAAGTGGCTCGCCGCGTGCAACCGCGTGCTGCGCCCCAACGGCACGATCTGGGTCTCGGGCACCAGCCACGTGATCTACTCCGTCGGCTACGCGATGCAGCAGCAGGGCTTCAAGCAGCTCAACGAGATCGTGTGGGAGAAGCCCAACCCGCCGCCCAACCTCTCCTGCCGCTACTTCACCCACAGCACCGAGACGCTGCTGTGGGCCGCCCGCAACCGCAAGAGCCGCCACGTCTTCCACTACGACAAGATGCGCGAGCTCAACGGCGGCAAGCAGATGAAGAGCGTCTGGCGCCTCACCGCCCCCGGCAAGGGCGAGAAGACCCACGGCCGCCACCCGACCCAGAAGCCCGTCGCCCTGCTCGAGCGCCTCCTCATGGCCTCCTGCCCCCCCGGCGGCGTCGTCCTCGACCCCTTCAACGGCAGCGGCACCACCGGCGTCGCCGCCGTCCAGCTCGGCCACAGCTACATCGGCGTCGACCTCGAGTCGGAGTACATCGCGCTCACCCAGGCCCGCCTCCTCGAGGTCGCCCCCGAGCTGCAGAACCGCCCCGCCCTCCGCGTCGTGGTGTGAGCGTGCCGGGCCGACGCTCGCGTCGTCGCGCTCCCGCGACTCCCTCCTCCCCGCGCCGCGGAGCGAGCGCGTGAGCGCGCCGGCCCGGCCCGCCCGCGCCGGCCTCGCCGCGGCGCTCGCCGTGCTCGCCACCGTCGCCACCGACGCCGGCATGGCGCTGCGAGCCACCGGCCTCGAGCCGCTCGCGCCGTCGTCCGCCGCCGCCGGCCTCGCGCTCGCGCTCGCCCTCGCCTGCGCCCCCGCGGCGCTCGCCGGCCTGATCGCCGGGGCGATCGAGCCGGCCGTCACGGCGCTCGCGCGGCGCCTCGGCTGGCGCGGCGCCGTGATCTCGCTCGCCCTCGCGCTCCTCGCCGGCGTCGCGCTGCTCGCGACGCGCGATCGCGAGATCGACTGGGACACGCTCGACGTGCGCCTCGGCGCGCTGCCCTGCGTCGCGACCGCGACCGCGCTGCTCGTGTGGCGCCGCGGCGGCGCGTGGCTGCGACGCGGCGCGATCGCGGCCATGCTGCTCGCGCTCGTCGCCGCCGCCGCGACCACCGTGCGCGACCGCGGCGCGGGTCCGGCGGTCGAACGCCTGCGCACGCACACCTGGCTGGTCGCGCCCGCGCTCACGCGCGCCGCCGGCGTCCTCGACCGCGACGGCGACGGCCACGGCGGCTGGCTGTGCGGCGAGGCCTGCGACTGCGACGACGCCGATGCACAGCGCCACCCCGGCCGCCCCGAGATCGCCGACGACGCGGTCGACCAGGACTGCGACGGCGAGGACCTCTCGGCCGACGAGCAGCACGACTTCGCGCAGATCTTCGCCGCCCCGGAGCCGGCCCCGACGACGGCCCCGACGGCCCCCGCCCTCGACCGCCCCGACATCGTCCTGATCACGATCGACACCCTGCGCGCCGATCACCTCGGCACCTACGGCTACGTCCGCGACACCACCCCGCGCATCGACGCGTGGGCGCGCGGCGCGGTCGTGTTCGAGCAGGCGCGATCGACCGGCCCCTCGACGCGCTTCTCGATCCCGCCGCTGATGGTCGGCAAGTACTTCACGGAGATCGCGCGCAACCGCAACGAGTGGCCGACGATCTCCGACAAGGAGACCCTGCTCGCCGAGCGCCTCCACGGCCTCGGCTACACCGCCGCCGCCTTCCACTCGATCCGCTACCTGTGGCCGCAGTACGGCCTCGATCAGGGCTTCGACCACTGGTCGATCGACTGCATCACCGAGCGCTGGCCGCCGCTGCGCATGAGCTGCAGCGACTTCATCACCGACGAGGCGCTCGCCTGGGTCGACGCCCACGGCCGCGACTCGAGCCAGCCGCTGCTGCTGTGGGCCTACTACGGCGACCCGCACTCGCAGTACGTCCGCCACGAGGGCCACAAGAATTTCGGCCCCGAGTACGTCGACGCCTACGACGACGAGATCGCGTTCGTCGACCACCACGTCGGCCGCCTCCTCGACGGCCTCGCCGAGCGTCGCTCGCGCCCGAAGCTCGTCGTGCTGCTCTCGGACCACGGCGAGGGCCTCGACGCCGCCGTCGATCACGGCTCGCGCTACCACTCCGCCAACCTCTTCGACGAGCTCGTGCGCGTGCCGCTGATCGTCTCCGGCCCCGGCTTCCCCGCCCGCCGCGTCCAGACCCCGGTCTCGCTCGTCGACTTCGTGCCGACGATCCTCGAGCTCCTCGGCCAACCGTCGGATCCGCAGCTGCGCGGCGTCTCGCTGGCCCCGTGGCTGCGCGGCGAGGACCCCCCGCACCCGCCCGTGATCTTCGAAAAGCACCGCGCCCTCGACGACCCGCAGCACGGGATGATCGCGTGGCCCTACAAGGTGATCCAGCGCAGCTCCGGCGGCCGCGCCCAGATCTTCGACCTGTCCGCCGACCCCGGCGAGCGCCGCGACCTCGCCGCCACGCTCGACCCCGCCGAGCGCCGCCGCCTCGTCGGCGCCCTGCGCCACTGGCACGAGCGCGTCCGCCAGCCCTTCGACGACGAGATGCGCCACTGACCGCCGACCTGTCACGAGCCGCGCCTGCGCTCGTCGCCACCGATCGTCGCCGCCGGTCGACCTCGATCGTCCTCGCGGATCGCCGCGCTTGACCGCTCCGGGCCCGGCGATCATCCTGCCCGGGTGCGCCGTCGCACCCTCGTCGCGGTCCTGCTGACCGCCTGTCGGCCCGAGCCCGAGCCTGCGCCCGCGCCGTCGCTCGCGGCGGAGGCGGTCGCGCGACCCGAGCCTTCCCCGCCCGGGCCCGACGAGCCCGCGGAGCCCGAGGCGCTGCGACCGATCTCGACGCCGGAGATCCGGGCCGCGCGGGAGGCCGCGCAGCGGCGGGTGCTCGGCGCCGACGCGCTGCTGCTCGCCGACCTCGAGCCGATGGGCGCGCCGGCCCGCGGCCGCTTCTCGCCGCTGATCCATCCCCCCGACGTCGACGCCCTCGCGCACTTTCACGCCGCGCTCGCAGGCTTGCGGGCGGGCACCCACGACAAGCTGCGCGTCGCGGTGTTCGGCGCGTCGGGCACGGCCGCCGACATCTGGACCGCCTATCTGCGCACATATCTCCAGACGAGATTCGGCGACGGCGGCCCGGGCTTCGTGTCGCCGATCCGGCACCGTTCGTGGTCGCGGCACTCGGAGTACACGATCGAGAGCAGCAAGCGCTGGACGAGGCACCAGACCGGCACGAGGACCGCGAGCCCGGGCGGCTACTACGGGCTCGCCGGCGTCGCCATGGCCGCGGGCCGCCCGGGCGCGACCGGGCGGATCGAGCCGCGCGGGCCCTCGAGCCGCGGCGTCGACACCTTCGAATTGCTGTACCTCGTGCAGCCGAACGGCGGCCGCGTGGCGGTCCAGATCGACGACGCGAGGCCGCAGGTGGTCGACACCCGCGGCCGCGAGTTCGGGCCCGGCTATCGCCGCTTCGCGCTCGAGCCCGGGCCGCATCGCCTCGCCTTGAAGACGCTCGACCGCCGCGAGGTCCGGGTCTTCGGCGTCGTCGCGGAGCGGCCGGACCGCGGCGTCGTGCTCGACACGCTCGGGGTCGACGGCGCCGGCGCCGGCCTGCACCTCGGCGGCGACGAGGCGCTGTGGGCCGACCATCTGCGCCATCGCGCGCCCGACCTCGTGCTGCTCGCGTACGGCACCAACGAGGCCTTCGACGCCGACTTCGACGCCGGCCGCTTCGCCGCCAACCTCCGCGGCCTGCTCGCCCGGCTCGCGCGCGCGGCCCCGCAGGCGAGCTGCGTGCTGATGGCCCCCGGCGACCACGACCGCCCCGACGGCGACCCCGAGCTCGCGCCGCGGCTCGCCGCCGTGCGCCGCATCGAGCGCGAGGTCGCGGCGGCGAGCGGCTGCGCGCTGTGGGACGCGCTCGACTTCATGGGCGGCGCGGGCGCGATGGACGCGTGGGTCCACGCCGACCCGCCGCTCGCGCGCCCCGACTATGTGCACACGACCTCGCGGGGCGCGGTGCTGACGGCGACGGCCGTGGCCGACGCGCTGCTGCTGCGATACGACGCCGGCCTCGCCCCCGCGCCGCCCTGATCTCGCGCTCGCGAGCGGTGCGGCGCGCGCGTCCCCGTGCTAATTGGGGCGGCCCCGCGGACGATGGAGCCCTCCCCGCAGACAGCGACGCCGGTCGCGCTGAGCGTCACGCGCAACGGGGACCTCGTCGCGCTCACCGCCGGGCAGCGGCTCGACGAGCAGCTGCTGTGGCAGGCGCGGGTCGGCAAGGCGCAGCTCGGCGAGCGGCTGCTGCGGCTGACGCTCGCGCCGGACGGGGCGCTCGCGCCGGACCTCGCGTTCGGCCGCGACCTCGCGCGCGCGGTGCTCGAGGCGTTCGCGGCGGCGCCGACGAGCGCGGAGCGGATCCGCCCGGCGCCGGGTCAGATCGCGGCGCTGCTCGCCGCGGCGCCCGCGTCGGCCGACCTCTCCGGCCTCGACGAGCCGGCGCTGCTCGCCGCGTGGCGGCAGGTCGCCGACGTCGCCGAGCGCGAGCTGCGACGCGCCGGCAGCGACCGCGACGAGTTCCTGCGCGACCGCGGGGTCGACCCCGCGGTCGGCCGCATCCACCTGCACATCGCCGAGCTCGACCACCCGAGCCACCCCTTCGGCTTCCTGGCCACGATCGTGCGCGGCCGCGACGATCGCGGCCACCTCGAGCACGTGCCGCTCGGCGCGGCGATGACGAGCCGCGCCGGCGACTCGCACGCCCAGCTGCGCATGATCCTCCCGCTCGCGCAGGCGGCCGGCCGCGACGCCACCGTCCGCGCGCTCCTCGACAGCCAGGAGATCTACCACGCGGTCGCGTGGACGGCCGCGGAGGCCCACGCGCTGCTGCGGGCCACGCCGGCGCTCACGGCCGTCGGCGTGCAAGTGCACGCACCCGAGTGGTGGTTCGAGGCCCCGCAGGCGCCGCAGGTCCGCGTCGAGCTCGGCGCCGCCGCGCCATCCTCGCTCGGCATCGGCGCGCTGCTCGACTTCCAGCTGCGCTACTTCATCGGCGACGACGAGCTGACCGCCGCCGAGTGGCGCGAGCTCGTGCGCGGCGCCGCCGGCCTGCACCGCCTGCGCGGGCGCTGGGCCTTCTTCGACCCCAAGCACCACGCCGAGGCGCTGCGCCAGTGGGACGGCGTCGAGGCGGCCGCCGCGAAGGGCGGGGTCGGCTTCGGCGAGGGCATGCGGCTGCTCGCCGGGCTGCCGCGCGAGCCGCAGGCCGAGCCGGCGTCGGCGACGTGGACGGTGACGCGGCCGGGCCCGTGGCTCGAGCGGACCCTGGCCGCGCTGCAGAGCCCGACGGGCAGCGCGGAGGCCGACCCGGGCCCGGCGCTGCGCGGCGAGCTGCGCCCGTACCAGCGCGACGGCGTGGCGTGGTTGTGGCTGCTGCTGCGACTCGGGCTCGGCGGCTGCCTCGCGGACGACATGGGCCTCGGCAAGACGATCCAGGTGATCGCGCTGCTGCTGCTCATGCGCGCGAACGGCTACCCCGGGCCGCACCTGATCGTCCTGCCGGCGTCGCTGCTCGGCAACTGGCGCGCGGAGCTCGAGCGCTTCGCCCCCGACCTCCGCGTCCACGTCGCGCACCGCAGCGCCGGCGACATCGACACCCCGCCCGCGCTCGACCCGGAGACGATCGTGCTCACCACCTACGCGACGCTGACCCGCCAGCCGTGGCTGCAGGAGCGCCCGTGGGGCCTGGTCGCGCTCGACGAGGCCCAGGCGATCAAGAACGCGCAGGCCAAACAGACCCGCGCCGTCAAGGCGCTGCGCAGCCGCCATCGCCTGGTCCTCACCGGCACCCCGGTCGAGAACTCGCTCGCCGATCTGTGGTCCTTGTTCGACTTCTGCTGCCCCGGCCTGCTCGGGCAGAGCGCAGATTTCAAGAGCTTCAGCAAGCGCCTCGGCTCCGACCGCGCGGGCCTGGTACCCCTGCGCACGCTGGTCCGCCCGTACATCCTGCGCCGCCTGAAGACCGACCGTCGCGTGATCGCCGACCTGCCCGACAAGGTCGAATTACAGGTCTATTGCGGGCTGACGCGCATCCAGGCCGCCCTCTACGCCCAGGCCGTCGAGGCGCTGGCGCGGGAGGTCGCGCTCGCCCAGGGCATGCAGCGGCGCGGGGTCATCCTCGCCTATCTGACCCGCTTCAAGCAGATATGTAATCACCCCTCGCATTTCACCGGCGACGGCCTCTATCAACCGACGGACAGCGCGAAGTTTCAGCGCCTGCAGGAGCTGTGCGCCCCGATCGCGGAGGCCGGCGAGAAGCTGCTGGTATTCACGCAGTTTCGCGAGATCTGCGGGCCGCTGGCGACGTTGCTCGCGGGCTGCTTCGGCCGCCCCGGCCTGGTGCTGCACGGCGGCACGCCGGTCGAGCGCCGCGCCGAGATCGTCGCGGCGTTTCAGCGCGACCCCACCCCCGACCAGCCCGGCCCGCCGTTCATGGTCCTCTCGCTCAAGGCCGGCGGCACCGGCCTCAACCTCACCGCCGCCGGACACGTGGTCCACTTCGACCGCTGGTGGAACCCCGCGGTCGAGAACCAGGCCACCGACCGCGCCTATCGCATCGGCCAGCACAGGAACGTCCTCGTCCACAAGTTCGTGTGCCGCGGCACGCTCGAGGAGCGCATCGACGCGATGCTCACCCGCAAGCAGGGCCTCGCCGACGGCGTCCTCGCCGACGACGGCGAGCGCCGCCTCACCGAGCTCGACACCGCCGAGCTCATGCGCGTCGTCTCCCTCGACCTGCGCGCCGCCCTCGTGGAGGATTGACATGCCCCGCCGCAAGCGCATGCCTCGCCCGCCGGGCCCCCACGGCTCCGGCGACTCGCCCTTCGACCTCGACCGCGACGTCGAGCTGCTCGAGGACATGCTCGCGGCCCCGCGCGACGGCTCGGGCCGCCCGCGCCGACCCGTCACGGTCACGCCGCAGCAGCTCGGCGCGGGCCCGCTGGCGCAGGCGTGGTACCGCCGCGTCGACCAGTGCGGCGTCGACCCGGCCCGCTATCACCGCGGCCTCGGCTGCCTGTTCGACGGCGCCGTCATCGACCTGCAGGTGCGCCGCCGCCGGCTCGAGGCGACGGTCCAGGGCACGCGCCGTTACCTCGTCGGCGTCGACTTCTTGCCGCCCTCGGCGCTGACGCATCAGGTCGCGGCGCAGGTCCGTGACATCCGCGCGCGCGTCCCCGCCGGCCCCGAGCAGACCGCGGCGATCCGCGACGCGATCGCCGGCGCCGGCCCGGCCGTCCTGCCGACCGCGCAGCAGATGATCCCCGCGTGCAGCTGCCCCGACGGCCCCACGTGCAAGCACTTCGTCGCGGTCGTCCACGGCTTCGGCGCGCTGCTCGAGGCCCAGCCGCACCTGCTCCTCATCGTGTGGGGATTCGACCCCGAGGAGGTGGCACCGCCCGCGACGCAGTTCACCCTCATGCCGCTCGCCCCCGGCAAGATCCCGCTGACCGGCGACCTCGGCCAGCTGTTCGGCATCACGCTCGCCGGGCCGCTCCCGGCCCCCCGACAGCCGCAGCCGCGCCCGCGCCCCGCCGTCACGGCCCCACCGCCGCCCGCACAGCCCGCCGCGCCGGCGCCCGAATTCACGCACACACCGGTCCGCCCGCGCTCGCCCGACCCCGACCCCGTCGCTTACCCCCCGCGCGAGCTGTCGCCGTCGCAGATCCGGCGCGAGGACCTGCGCGCCCTGGGTCTCACGGCGCGCACGATCGATGCATGGCTCCGCGAGGGCGTCTTACATCGCACCGACCATTACGGCATTTATCAGCGGACCCCCGAGGCCGACCGTCGACTCGATGAATTCGTGCCGGAGTGATCGACGCCTGCTCGGTCGACGCCTGGCGAGCGCGACGCCCGAACACGACACAGATCCGCACGACGGAGCGAGCGCGTCCGAGCGCGGCGTGACCACGGGTCGCGGTGATACCCTGTCGCCCCCATGGACCTCGAGCAACTCGAAGCTCTCGCGCTCTCCGACGACCGCACCGCCGCTCTGGCCGGGCTGATGCCCGGCACCGTCGAGCACGACTACTGGCGCGGCGTCCACCTGCAGCATCGAGGCGCGCTCGCGGAGGTCGACGAGATCCTGTCCGGCTGGAAGCGCCGTCACGGTCACACCGACGATCACCACGCGCGGCTGTCCCGGCGCCAGCTGCTCCTGCGCGCCGGGGAGCAGCTCCCGCGCCACGCCGACAAGATCCGGTTCGAGGCCGGGGTGCGGCTCGACGACCAGGCGGAGGCCGTCGCGGCGGCGCAGCGCTGGCCGAGTCGGCTGGACCCGGCGGTGATCGATCAGGCGCGGCTCGTGCGTGAGGCGCTGGACCGCAGCCATGACCTCTCGCTCGTCACCGACTGGGCGCTCGCGGGGCTCGCCGCCGACACGCTCGACGCGACGCAGCGCCGCCACTTCTTGCAGCGGCTGACCCGCACCAACGTGCCCGGGCTCGTCGCGCTCGTCGCCGCCGACCTCGCCGAGAAGTCGAGCCGCGGGTTCGGGTCGTTGCCGGTGCACGCGCTCCTGACCCGCGCGCAGCTCGATGAGCTCGCGCGCCTGCGGCCGGAGCTGCGCAAGAACCCGGCGTGGGTCGGCGCCGTGCTCGTGCGCCTGCGGCCGCCCGCGCACGTCGACTGGCGCACCGACCTCGGCGCGCGCGACGGCTACCTCGCGGCGCTGTGGGCCTTCGTCGCCGGGCTGCCGGCGACCTTCAACGCGCTCAAGGCCCAGGTCCTGTATCACCAGCTCGACCTCGACCGCCGGCTCGACCGCCACGACCGCGAGCGGTTCCTGCGCTACCTGGCGCTGCCGCGGCAGGTCCACTATGCGCGGCCGGAGCACTGGCGCGGGGTGCCGGCGGACCAGCAGGTCGCGCCCGGCACCGACGCCGCGCAGTCCGCCGGGCTCGAGCCGATCCACGACGACGAGCCGCTGGTGCGCGAGTACCTCGAGCTGTTCCTGCGCAGCGAGGACGAGGCGGCGTTCACCGAGTATCTGCGCGCCGACTGGTTGACGGAGCGGCTCGCGACCGTGCGCCTGCTCGCGGGCGCGCCGGAGGCGGACCGCTGGGCGGCGCTGCTCGGCGCGGGCGCGCTGGCGGCGTTGCGCGAGCGCGTCGACCTCGAGCTGACCCCGCGTAATCCTTCTCGCGTGCCCGCGACCGCGGCGGTCTCGCTCGAGGTCGACGTCAAGAACGTGCCGCAGCTGGTCATTAAAACCTACCGCGTCGACCCGGTCGCGTACTTCCTCGCGCGGCGTGCCGAGGTCGACACGACGATCGACCTCGACGGCCTGGTCGCCAGCGACGAGCAGGTGCTGCGCAGCGACCTCCCGGCGATCCGCCGCGAGCGTCGGCGCATCGACCTGCCCGGCTGCGCGCGCCCGGGGACCTACGTCATCGAGCTGATCGGCAACGGCAAGTCGAGCCGCGCCCTGATCCGCAAGGGCGGGCTGCGCCACACCGTGCGCGTCGGCGTCGCCGGCCCGACGCTGCGCGTGCTCGACGAGGACGGACGTCCCGTCGACGACGCGCGCGCCTGGCTCGGCGGCCGCGAGTACACCCCGCGCGACGACGGCGCGATCAGCATCCCGTTCTCGACCGCGCCGACCCGCGCCGCGGTGCTGCTGGTCCACGGCGAGGTCGCCCAGCTCGAGGCGATCCACCACCCCGCGGAGCACTATCAGTTCACCGCGGGGATCCATCTGGAACGCGAGTCGCTGGTCCCGGGCAAGACGGCGCGCGCGCTGATCCGTCCGGGTCTGACGGTCGCCGGCTGGCCCGCGACCGTCGCCCTGCTCGAGGAGGCGCGCGTCGACATCTCGGTGACCGACCGCGCCGGGACCTCGTCGGCGAAGACCCAGCCGGTCGCGCTGCGCGACGACGCCGAGACATTGGTAGAGCTGCACGTCCCCGAGGACGCGGCCGCGATCTCGATCTCCGTGCACGCGAAGATCCGCGTCGCCTCGACGCAGCAGACGATCGACGTCGTCGACTCGTCATCCGCGTCGATCGGCCAGATCCACCGCGGCGAGCAGACCGAGGCGCTGCACCTCGTCGCGGCGCGCGAGGGCCACGCGCTCGAGCTGCTCGGCAAGACCGGCGAGCCGCGCGGCGGGCGGGCCCTGGCGATCTCCCTCAAGCACGTCGCGGTCCAGTTCGAGGTGTCCACCACGCTCGAGACCGACGCGGACGGGCGCATCGAGCTCGGCGAGCTCGTCGGCATCGAGCGCGTGTCCGCGGCGCTGCCCTCCGGGGTGACCCAGCGCTGGCCGCTGTGGCCCGACCTCGACGCACCGCGCGCGGTCCACGTCGTCGCGGGCACGCCGGTGACGCTGCCGCTGCCCCCGGGCCTGCCGGAGCGCGAGCCGACGGCCGTGCTGTCGCTGGTCGAGCTGCGCGGCGGGGCCCCGGCCCGCGACGTGAGCGCATTGGTCGTGACCGCGAACCGGGCGCTCGTCGTCACCGGCGACCTCGAGCCCGGCGAATATCTGCTGTCGTGCCGCGGCCTGCTCGACGTGCGCATCGTCATCGTGCCGCGCGACGCGGCGATCTCGGACGGGTGGGCCGCGGCCGGGCCGGTGGCCGTCGAGCTCTCGCCGCGGTCGCCGCGGCTCGTCGCGCTCGCGGCCGACGACGAGCGCTTGTCGCTGCGCCTCGAGCACGCCGGGCCCGCCACGCGCGTGCACGTGATCGCGACCCGCTTCTTCCCCGACCGCGCGCTGCCCCGCTCGCTGCGCCGGACCCCGCGCACGCCGGTCGTCGGCGCGGTGCCCCCGGTGCTCTCGCACTACGTCTCGGGTCGCGACATCGGCGACGAGTACCGCTACATCCTCGAGCGCCGCACCCAGCCGCGGCGGCCCGGCGTGTTCCTCGACAAGCCGAGCCTGCTGCTCAACCCCTGGGCCCTGCGCACGACGAGCACCAGCGTGCAGCACGCGCGCGGCGGCGGAGGCTACGCCGCGAACGCGGCGCGGATGGCCGCGCCGGCGCCGAGCTCCGGCGCACGCGCGCAGGGCCAGGCGTCCGAGGACGCGGGCGCCTACACCAGCGTCGACTTCCTGCCCGCCGCCGCCGTCGTGCTCGCCAACCTCCGCCCCGACGAGCGCGGCGAGGTCTCGGTGCCACGCGCGCAGCTCGGCGCGGCCCAGACCGTGCAGGTCATCGTCGTCGACCCGCAGCGCACCACCGTCGCCGACCTCCGCCTGCCCGCCTCCGACGCCGAGCCGCGCGACCTCCGGCTGCGCCTCGCCCTCGCCCACGACGGCCACTTCAGCGAGGAGCGCCGCGTCGACGGGGCCGCCGCCGGCGAGCAGCTCGTCGTCGAGGACATCCGCTCCGGCAAGCTCGAGCTCGTCGACACCACCGCGCGCGCGCACCAGGTGCTGCTGTCGCTCGGCGCCCCGGAGGCGCTGCGGGAGTTCGCGTTCCTCGGGCAATGGCACGCGCTCGACGACCGGACCCGGCGGGCGCGCTACGCCAAGTACGCGTGCCACGAGCTGCACCTGTTCCTGTACTTCCGCGACCCCGAGTTCTTCGCGCGGGTGGTCCGGCCATACCTCGCGCACAAGCGGCGCCGGACCTTCGTCGACCGCTGGCTGCTGGGCGAGGACCTCGGCGCATACGACGAGCCGTGGGCGTTCGGCCGGCTCAACGCGCTCGAGCGCGTGCTGCTCGCGCGGCGCGTGCCCGCGCTCGCGCCGGCGATCTCGCGGCTCGTCGGCGACGCGGTCGACCTCATCCCGCCCGACCCCGAGCGCGACGCCCGGCTCGTCGACACCCTGCTCGGCGCCGCCGCGCTCGAGGGCGGCGGCGTCGCCACCATGGCGAGCATGGACGCCTTCGGCGCGATGGAGGAGAAGGCCAAGGAGTCGACGAACCGCAGCAAGAAGCGCAGCCGCGGCCTGCGTCAGGAGGTCGACGAGCTGTCGCTGAGCGAGGATCGCGAGGAGAGCGACGATGCCCCGGCTCCGGCCGCCGCGATGCCCCGCCGCGCCCCCGCCCCGCCGCCCCCGCCCGGCGCCCCGCCGCGTGACCACGGCGGCGCGCCGATGGAGCCGCAGGCCGAGGCCGCCGACATGCGCGAGCGCAGCCGCGCCGCGCCGCTGTACCGCAGCGCCGACAAGACGCAGGAGCTCGCCGAGTCCGACTGGTGGCACGTCCGCGTCGCCGATGCGAATGAAGGATTGATCGCCGTCAATCGGTTCTGGCGGGACCTCGCGCGCCACGACCCCGCGACCGGCCCGTTCCTCTCGCCGCACCTCGGCGAGTGCACCACGAGCCTCGCGTCGGCCCTGTGCGCGCTCGCGGTGCTCGACCTGCCGTTCGTCGCCGGCGCGCACGCGGTCGCCGTCGAGGACGCGCGTCTGACGTTGATCTGCGCGAGCCCGGCCCTGGCCGCGCGCACGCGCATCGCCGAGGTCGCGGTCGCCGAGGCCCGCTCTGCCATTCTCGTCGGCCAGAGCTACTTCCGGGCCGACGACCGCTGGGAGTGGGACGGCGCCGAGCAGCGCGAGAAGTACGTCACCGGCGAGCTGCTGATCGGCGTGGTCTATCAGTGCCAGGTGGTCGTGACCAACCCGACCAGCCGCTACCAAAAGCTCGCGGTCCTGCTCCAGATCCCGCGCGGCTCGCTGCCCGTCTCCGACGGCTTCTACACCCGCACGGTCCACCTGCAGCTCGGCCCCCACGGCACGCAGTCGATCGAGTACGCGTTCTACTTCCCCGCGCCCGGCGAATGGTCGCACTTCCCCGCCCACGTCACCCGCGCGGGCGAGCTGGTCGCGTTCGCCGAGCCGGTCACGCTGTCGGTGGTCGCCGCGCCGAGCCAGGTCGACGCGTCGTCGTGGTCGCACGTCTCCCAGCACGGCACGACCGACGAGGTGCTCGCGTTCCTCGATCGCAGCAACCTCGGCCGCATCGAGCTCGAGAAGATCGCGTGGCGCATGCACGACCGCGACGCCTTCACCCGCGTGCTCGCGCTGCTGACCGCGCGCCGCCACTACTGCGATCGCCTGTGGGCCTACGGCCTCGCCCACGCCGACCCGCAGCGCGTCGCCGAGTGGCTACGCCACCAGGAGTCGTTCGTGCGCCCGGCCGGCCCCGCGCTCGCCGGCGCGATCGTCGACCTCGACCCGCTCGCGCGCGGCTGGCACGAGCACCTCGAGTACGCGCCGCTGATCAACGCCCGCGCCCACCAGCTCGGCGCGCGCCGCCAGATCCTCAACGACGCGCTCGCCTCGCAGTACCGCCGCTTCCTCGACGTCGTCGCCCACACGGCCGCCCCCGACGCCGACGACCGCCTCGCGGCGGTCCACTATCTGCTGTGCCTCGACCGCGCCGACGAGGCGATCGCCACGCTCGCGCGCGTCGACCCGGCCCGCCTCACGACCCGCCTGCAATACGACTACCTCGCCGCCTACGCGGCGTGCTACGGCGGCGACCTCGCGACCGCCCGCGAGCGCGCCGCGCCGTGGCTGCAGCACCCGGTCGACCGCTGGCGCGCCCGCTTCGCCGCGCTCACGGCCATGCTCGACGAGGCCGAGGGCCGCGGCGCCGCGGCGGCCGTCGACGCCGACAGCCGCGACCAGCGCATGGACGAGCTGGCCGCCCGCCAGCCGGCGCTCGACCTCAAGGTCGAGGACGGCGTCGTGGTCCTGCAGCACCACAACATCGCCGGCTGCCAGCTCCGCTTCTACCGCATGGACATCGAGCTGCTGTTCTCGCGCCAGCCGTTCGTCCAGGGCGACGTCGAGCGCTTCTCGTGGATCGAGCCCGGCGCGACGCTCGACGTGACCTTCGGCGCCGAGGGCCGCACGCCGGTGACGATCCCCGCGGCGATGCGCGGGGCGAACCTCGTGATCGAGGCCGTGGCGCCGGGCCTGCGCCGCGCGGTCACCCACTACGCGCACGACCTCGCGGCGCAGCTCGCCCACCAGTACGGCCAGGTCCGGGTGCTGCGCGCGTCGAGCCAGACGCCGCTGCCCGCCACGTACATCAAGGTGTATGCGCGCCAGCCGGGCGGCGCGATCGCCTTTTACAAGGATGGTTACACCGATATGCGCGGGCGCTTCGATTACGTGACGCTGTCGACCGACGACCTCGACCGCGTCGAGCGCTTCGCGATCCTCGTGCACTCCGACGAGGCGGGCGCGACCGTGCTCGAGGCCCCGCCGCCGCCGCGGTGACTTGCCGCTCGGCCGCGCCCGCGCGGCCGTCGCTCCCCGATCCACGCCGCGGGCTATGCTCCGCGCATGTCCGCCCCAATCTTCGAGGCCCCGATCCACGCCCTCGTGCGCGGCGTCCCTGACGCGTACGTGCATTGTCTCCGGCCCGAGTCGGCGGCGCCCGACGTGGCCCTCGCGCGCGAGCAGCACGCGCGCTACGTCGCCGCGCTGGTGGACGCCGGCGTCGAGGTCGTGCGCCTCGACGCCGACGAGGCGCACCCGGACTGTTGCTTCGTCGAGGACACCGCGGTCATCCTCGGCGGTCGCGGGCTGCTGACGCGCCCGGGCGCGCCGTCGCGTCGCGGCGAGTGCCCGGCGATCGCCGCGGCGCTGGCCGCCCGCTGCGATCTGCAGGCGATGCGCGAGCCCGCCGTACTCGACGGCGGCGACGTGCTGCGCGCCGGCTCGCTGCTGTTCGTCGGGCTCTCGGGGCGCACCGACGAGGCCGGCGCGCGCGAGCTCGCCGGGGTCGCCGCGCGGGACGGCCTCGAGGTGCGCACCGTGCCGGTCGTCGGCGGGCTCCACCTCAAGAGCGCCGTGACGCTCGTCGACGCGGGCACGCTCGTGTTGCACGCTGGAGCCCTCGACGCCGCGCCGTTCCTCGCGGCGGGCCTCGACGTGCTCCGCGTCGACGAGCCCGCCGGCGGCAACGTCCTCGCGCTCGGGCGCCGCGTGCTGGTCTCGGCCGCGGCGCCGGCGACCGGGCGGCTGCTCGCGGCGCGCGGGTTGGACGTCGTCACGGTCGACGTCTCGGAGTTTCACAAGGGCGACGGGGCGCTGACCTGTCTGTCGCTGCGCGTCCCGGCCGCGGGCCGCTGGTGCGCGTGACGGCGCTCAGAAGCCGTGGCTGGCGAGCCACCCGGCGATCTCGCCCGGGCGATCGTCGATGAAGTTCAGCAGGTCCTGGTGCTGGTTGACGAACTCGTTGAAGCCGTACTCCTTGCGCGGGTCCTCCATCACGTACGGCGAGACCTGCGTGAAGATCTCCTCCGAGCGGCCGGCGAGGTCGGTCTGGGCGAACCAGTCGTTGACCTCGCCGAGGCGCTGCGCGAACGCTGCCTCGCACGCCGGCTCCTGGACGCAGCGCGCCGCGATCACGCCCTTCACGGCCCACGGGTCCTGGTTCTTGTCGAAGATCTGGTCGATGCCGGTGGACAGCAGGGTCCAGCGCTGCGTCGACGGGTCGTGATAGACGCGGTAGTTGTTCATGATGTCGAACTGGTAGCCGTCCCAGTGCCCGATCACGCTCTCGAGCGCCCAGGTGGTCAGGTAGCGGTCGAACTCGAAGAACTCCTCGATGGCCGGGTAGAACCCGCCCGGCGGCAGCGCCTCGATCTGCTCGACGAAGGCGCGCAGCACCGAGTAATCCAGCGGGTCGCCGTCCGGGTCCGGCTCCGAGCACACGCCCGGCGAGAACTCGCGCGTCAGGCACTTCGAATCGTCGTCGTCGTTCGGCGGCAGGTTCTTCGGGACGAGGTCGCACCAGTACGTGCCCTCGTACAGCATGCCCTCCTTCGAGCCGAACCACCGCGACAGGAACCGGCGGTCGATGGTCTCGACGTGCTGATACAGGCCCCACAGCTCGTCGTTGACGAACACCCGCACGCTCGCGGCCCGCGGGGCCGGGACCCCGAGGTCGCGATACAGCGAGTACCCGAGGCGCTCGTGCGTCGCCGAATGGTCTTGCACGCCGTTGTTGAGGGTCAGGTGGTTCTGCCCGAGCAGCCGGCGCTCGGCCGGGCAGCCCGGGACCTCGGGGTCGTCCCACTCGAGGTTGATCTTGAAGGAGGCCTTCTGGTCGAGCGTGCGCGAGGTGCCGCAGCCGCCCTTGGTCTTGACCCCGACGCCGACGAAGGTCTCGCCCTCGAAGCGCAGCGTGCCGGTGTGATACGAGCGCGTGTACGGCACGCACCCCGGCGGCAGCGCCTCGTCGTCGATCGCCTTGAAGCTGTCCGGCGGGATGTCGATATAGATGTCGCGCACGACGCTGTCGTCGAACAGCATCGTGCTGCCGTCGTCGACGCGAAACCCGCGGTCCTCGCTCCACGGGCCGAAGCTGCTGCATTCGCCGCGCTCGTCGCGGTACCGCACCCTGACGACATAATCCTTCCACGCCTCGAGCGCGCCGTCCGGGCCGTCGTCGAAGACGCCGTCGGCGATCGTCACGGCGATCGGGTCGGCGCCGACGACCTCCGCGGACCACACGCGCTCGTCGACGACGCCGCCCTTGACCCGCCAGATCTCCAGCTCGGCGCCGCCGAGCGCGTCGCCGCCGTCCGGGTCGCTGAACGCCGAGGCCGTGATCACCAGCTCCGCGGCGATGACGTCGATGCGGTCCGGGACCGGCTCGATCACCTCCGGCGCGGCGGGCGGCGCGTTCTCCGGGCAGCTCGGGCCCTCGCTGCTGCTTTCTCCAGACGTCGTCGGCGTAACCGTCGTCGTGTCGTCCCCCGCGCTCGTGCCCGGGCCGCCGCTCGTCTCCGAACCCCCCGTCGAGCCCGACCCCGGGCCCGTCCCCGGATCCGTACCGGTCCCCTGGCTCTCCGCGGTGCCGCTGTCACCACAACCGAACGCGAGGACCGCGAGGAACGCCAGGGACACGCGTGAACAGGACATCGGATACCTCACTGTCAGAATCAAGGTGACGACCAAAGCAGGTCTCGCCGGTCGTGTTCATGACCGCGCGAAACAGCCACACATGTTACCACGGCGTCACGCGCCCGATCAACGCGGTGACGGTCGGCGCACCGGCTCGTAGGCCGCGGTCACGCGTGCGCCGGAGCGCGCCGCGCCGTGGTTTACAGCCCCCCCTGGCGTGTGTTCATCATGCTGCGATGACAACCATGGGCTGGAGTAGGGGCGCGACGCTGGGGGTCGCATTGATGGTGGGCTGCGGCAACAACGACGCGGCGACGTCCGCGAGCGCGAGCGAGGCCGGCACGAGCACGGGCTCGGTCGCGACCACGGGCACGCCGACGACGCAGACGACGTCTGCCGACACGACGACGACGGGCGTCGAGCCGACATCCACATCGGCGTCGACGACGACGATCGACAACCCGACGACCGACAATCCGACCACCGACGCGCCGACGACCACGGACCCGGGGACGAGCACGGGCGAGCCGGTCGGGGTCTGCGGCGACGGCATCGTCGACCCGGGCGAGACCTGCGACGACGGCGGCGGCAACGGTCCGGGCCAGCCGTGCAAGGCCGACTGCACCGCCAACAGCTGCGGCGACGGCGACCTGGGGCCGGGCGAGGAGTGCGACAACGGCGTCGACAACGGGCCGATGGGCGCGTGCACGGCGACCTGCGAGCCGAACGTGTGTGGCGACGGCTTCGTCGGACCGGGCGAGGGCTGCGACGACGGCAACGACGTCGACGACGACGAGTGCAGCAACGCCTGCAAGCTGATCAGCTGCGGCGACGGCGAGGTCGCGGCGACCGAGGAGTGCGACGACGGCAACGCCGACAACACCGACAAGTGCACCGATAGCTGCACGCTCGCGACCTGCGGCGACGAGTTCGTGCAGCCGGGCGCGGGCGAGGAGTGCGACGTCGGCGCGGCCAACTCGGACAACGGCGCGTGCACGGCGACCTGCAAGCAGGCCGAGTGCGGCGACGGCTCGATCTGGAACACCGAGGGCGGGACCGAGATCTGCGACGACGGCAAGGACAACGGCCCCGGCAACGCCTGCAAGGACGACTGCACGCCCAACGTCTGCGGCGACGGCAAGGTCGGCCCCGGCGAGGCCTGCGACGACGGCGACCTCGACCCCGGCGACGGCTGCAGCCCGGTCTGCAAGCTCGAGGCCTGCGGCAACGAGATCAAGGACCCCGGCGAGGGCTGCGACGACGGCAAGAACGGCAACCAGGACGACGGCTGCACCGACCTGTGCTCGATCCCCAAGTGCGGCGACGGCTTCGAGCAGGAGAGCATCGGCGAGCAGTGCGACCTCGGCGGCGCCAACAGCAACGCCGGCGTGTGCACCCAGGCCTGCAAGGACGCGGTGTGCGGCGACGGCCTGATCCTCGCCAACGTCGAGCAGTGCGACGACGGCGTCAACAACGGCAATAACAAGGCCTGCAAGGCCAACTGCACGCTCAACGTCTGCGGCGACGGCTTCGTCGGCCCCGGCGAGGGCTGCGACGACGGCAACCAGAACAACAACGACGCGTGCACCAACGTGTGCAAGCCGGCGAGCTGCGGCGACGGCTTCGTCGGCCCCGGCGAGGAGTGCGACGACGGCAACCAGGTCCAGACCGACGTGTGCCTGAACAGCTGCAAGACCGCGAAGTGCGGCGATAGCCAGGTCCAGGCCGGCGTCGACGAGTGCGACGACGGCAACATGGTCCAGACCGACGCGTGCCTGAACACCTGCAAGCTGGCCAAGTGCGGCGACGGTCAGACCCAGGCGGGCGTCGAGGAGTGCGACGACGGCAACCAGAACAACGCCGACGGCTGCACCACGCAGTGCAAGATCGTGATTCAGAACACCAGCTGCCTGGCGATCAAGCAGCAAAACCCGGCCGCGAAGGACGGCGTGTTCCTGATCGACCCCGACGGCAACGGCCCCAAGCCGGCGTACAGCGTGTTCTGCGAGATGACGACCGACGGCGGCGGCTGGCAGGTGATGGCCTACATCCGCAAGCCCGTGCAGTGGAACATCCCGCTGTACACCGACACCGGCGTGGTCGGCGACATCGCCAACGGCTTCGCCTCGGGCCTGACCCTGAAGAACGGCAACGACAACTTCAAGGCGAAGATCATCATCTATCTCAAGCTAATCGAGAACGGCAACAACCTCGGCAAGCAGTGGATGGTCAACGAGCGCCCCGACGCGATCCCGTTCGGGACCATCAGCAACCAGAACGGCTGGAGCTACCGCGACAGCTTCGGCTACGCCAACGCCAGCGCCGGCAACGTGTGCAGCCACGGCTGCGACAGCTACCGCGGCTTCGGCATGTTCCACGACCACACGAACATCAGCTACTGCGGGACGCAGACCGGCGACTACGGCTGCCGCGACGGCAACAACATCTGCTGGATCCCGCGCAGCCTCGGCTGCAACGTCGGCGCGGCGCGCTGCGCCTACCTGATCGACCCGGGTGAGGGCGTGATCTACGGGGCGCGCTGAGGCCCGCCGCGGCGGTGCGCGGCGCACCGCCATGAGCTCGACGCTCGCCCGGACCGGGACACGGACGTCCCGGGTCCGCGGCTCATGGCGTCGATGGCCGGATGACGCAGGGGTTGTCGGCCGAGACGTGATCGTCGCGCTCGTCGGCCTCGGCGGCCTTGCGCGCGAGCGAGTGCTGCAGGATGACGGCCAGCGCGTAGTCCGGCTGGACCGCGAGCGTGCGGCGCACGCACTGGGCCGCGTCGGCCAGCTCGCCGCGCTGCTCGTAGATCTGGGCCATGCTCGCCAGCGCCGGGCCGTAGTTGAAGTCGCGGGACAGCGCCTGCTGGAACAGCGGGGCGGCCGCGTCGGCCTGCCCCGCGGCCAGGGACAGCCGCGCGAGCGCGTCGTGGGCCGCCGGGTTGGTGCTGTCGCGGTCGAGCGCGCGGTCGTAGCGGGCCCTGGCCGTCTCGAGGTCGCCGGCCAGCGCCGCGCGCACGCCCTCGCGCCAGAGCACGCGCGACTGCTCGCGGACGCGGCCGGTCAGGGTGCCGCCGCGCGGCGGCGACTCGAAGCCGTCGAGGTTCTCGGACAGGCGGGTGGAGAAGCGGGTGTAGTCGGCGCGGACCGCCTCGAGCGCGCGGCGCAGGTCGGCGATGGCGTCGCCGGGGCCGACCACGTCGCGGTCGATCTGCTTGAACACGTCGTCGAGCTCGGGCTGCTTGTGTTTGGCCTCGACCGCGTCGAGCTCGGTCTCGAAGGCCTGCAGCGCCGCGGCGGCCGCCTCGACGCGCTCGCCGAGGCCCGGCAGCGCCGCGCCGGTGGTCAGGAAGTTGGTGATCGTCTCCGACTCGAGCTCGACGTCCCGCTGCGTCGGCCGGTAGCGGCCCATGTCGAAGACCGCGAGCTGGACGGCGCGCAGCTCCGACGCGAGCGTCGCCAGGTCGACGCGCAGCGCCCACAGCTTCGGCACCAGCGCCTCGGTCGCGCGCTGGGCCGCCGCGAGCTCGAGCTTCGCCTCGAGCTTCTTGCTGGCGTCGACGAGCTGGCCGCGCTCGCCCTCGAGCGCGAGCTTCTCGGCCTGCGCGCCCTTCCACATGCGCCACGCCGTGTCGACGAGGAAGGCGACGCCGGCGGCCGCGGCGAGCAGCAGCAGGACGACGAAGGTGATGCGCCAGCGCCGGCCGCGGCGGCGCTGGGCCGCGAACCACGCGGCGTTGGAGCGCTGGATCGGCGCGAGCAGGCGGTCGTGGGCGACCTCGTACCAGTGGCTGCCGAGCCGCTCCTGGACGCGAAGGATGCGCTCGCGCTCGAGGCGATCGACGAGCTCGTTGGCGAGGCCGCCGGTGCTCCGCTTGCCGCGCAGCAGGCCGACGCGCCGGCCGTCCGGGGTCTGCGCCCGCTCGCCGAGCCACCGACGGATCTTTCGCTCCGAGCCCCAGCCCTTGCGCGCGCGCGCGATCGCCTCGTC
>Ga0075163_10001603_pt1 | contig 30577 bp, 14 predicted proteins | sample JI1023141ADNA_FD_71478 | JGI IMG/M metagenome (GOLD analysis project Ga0075163, IMG submission 71478) | Wastewater effluent complex algal communities from Wisconsin, to seasonally profile nutrient transformation and Carbon sequestration -... | ecosystem: Engineered > WWTP > Effluent > Algae...
ACATCGATCCGCCTATGCGGACGCGGGTCCGTTCTGGTTAGCAGCCCACCACGCTACCCCTTGCAGACCTGGACCCGTTTTGGTTGGCAGACCCGGACCATTTCTGGTTAGCGCTTAAGGGCGGTCGGCACGTGGAAGGAGAACGGCAGCGGGACGAATATGAAGACCCCCAGCGCGACTACGTACACCGCGCTGTACCACTTCATGGCTCGCCAGTAGACGGCAAGGCTCTGCTGGCACGTTAGGCGCTTGGCGACGAACACGTCGATGATCGAGAAGGCGATGCCGGGCACGTAGATGCCGAGCACCACCGCAGTCGGAAGGAAGCCGGGGGATCCCACGAAACCGCCGAGATGGTCGCGCAGGAAGTCCCACGCAGGCTGCAGGACGCTCTCGTCGCTCATGGTCGGACCTCGCTCGGTCGGTGGGCCCCGATCCGGGGTCCGGTTACCGACGGTACGGTAACATGTGGACGCGTCCTTGCCCCGCGGCTTGCCTTGTCGAGATCTCGTCGTGGGTCGTAGCCCCGGCTCTCGAAGAATCCGCTGTCGTCCTCGATCACCAGCTCGGGCGCATAGCGGCTCCGGATGTGCCGCAGCAGCAGCCGCGCCGCCTCGGCGAACACGTTCGGCCCGACCCAGTGCTCGGCCAGCGCCGCCGCCCGCCCGCCGATCTGCCGCATGAGGTCCACCGAGTGGGCGAGCGCGAACTGGCGGTTGGTGAACACCCCTCCGGGTCGAAGTACAGCGCGATCCGCTCGCACTGCGGATGCAGCGACAGCGCGAAGCCGGTGAGCCCCGGCGCCAGATAGCCACGCGAATGGAAGATGGCGAGTCACCCGGCGCACGGCCGGTGGGGTCGCCGCCTCGCCGGTCTGGCGACGAATCTCGGGTTCAAGGATCGGCGACCTCGCGGAGCATCCGGCGCTGGAGCTGTTCACGGCCATCCATTTCGCGATTTTTCAGCTCTGCGAGGATCGTCCCGGAGACGGATCCAGGCGGCCGCGCACGCAGGTGTGCGCGGATCTCGGGCTCTGCGAGCGCCCGCCGGACGACGTCCTGCTCGAAGTACGGATCCACCGTCACCTCGTTGCTGTCCATCGCCGCCACGAGCGCGACCACACCGGCGAGATCGAGGCCCTGGAGCACCGCGGTGCCCAGCTCGATCAGCCGATCGCCCGCGGCCGTCGGCGTGCTGTCTTCGCTGTCGATCGGGATATCCGCGAGGGCCAGGCTCAGGAGCGGCAGCCACGCCGCAGAGGCGCCCCGCAGCGCCCACAGCAGCCGCAGATCCGGCGCCTCGAGGCCGCGCGGGACCTGTGTTCGATCGCCCCACCGTCGACCGCGCGGCAACCATGACTCCCAGCGTGCCATCAATACCGGGCGGAACTCCGCGATCTGCAGTCTCGTCAGGCACTCGACAGCCGACTGCTGGTCCGCGATATCGTCGCTCGCCAGCAATGGCATGAGGGCATCGCCGTTGATCGCAGCGCGGGCGGTGAGCAAACGGCGGCCGACCGCCCGTATCCGCGGGTTGACATGCTCCGTCCAGGCGAGCCAGGAATTCGGCGCATCGATATCGTGGCGTTCGATGAGACGCTCGGCCAGCGTCGGGTAGTAGAAGAATACTCCGCCGTGGACGCCGCTGGTCGCGGGCGGCTCGACCTGCACCGCCTCGTCCAGCAGCCGCGCGAGCAGCTCCGCCGGCAGGGTCAGCGCGCGCCAGGCACGGACCTGCCACTGAATGCTCGGCGCGAGCGAACACGACAGCAGCCCGCGGTAGTGCGCGGCGGTCCAGCCCCGGCGATCGGCCTGCGTCACCCACCCGGCGGCGCGTCCGACGTCCAGGTGTGCGACCGCCTCGATCGCCGCGATAGCGACGACCGGGTGTGGATCGGCGATCACCGGCGCGAGCAGCTCGCACCAGGATCCGAGCCCGACCAAACCTGCCCAGCGCGCACCCTGAAGGCGCAACGCCGGCCATTCGCTCGCCAGGAGGGCGGCGAGGAACGCCTGTTGCTGGACCCCGAGGCAACCCTCCACGATCCGCAGCGAGTCCTGCCAGACATTCGGCAGCTCGGCGGAGCCCGAGGCGCGACCCTCGCGCAGCAATCCAACCCCGCGAGGGTCCCCGGAGATCACCGGCGTCGGCGCGCGGATCGCCGTGAGCAGCAGGTCGAGGGCGTCGTCGCGGATGACTTCCCACGGCGCCACCTCGATGAGCCGCGCGAACGCCTCGGCCCGCAGCTTCGCCGACGGGTGCTCGAGCAAGCTCCGCAGCAGCGCCCACTCGCCGCGACACGCGTGCACGCAGGCGCTCAGCTTGTCCTTCGCGGCGCCGATCAGCCGCTCGCGGTCGTGCTGCGAGAACCACTCTTGATCCTCGGGCTCATCGAATTCGGCGCCGAGCGGCCCCGGCGTGTGTGACAGCGTGTACGAGTCGACCGGCACTTCGCGGCACAGCTCGATCACCTCGGCCAGCGGCGTCTCACCCGGTCGTACCAGCGCGAACAGGTTCTCGAGCGCGGCCTCTCGCGTCCGCGTCCAGGCGGGCTGCCCCGCGTGATCGGTGCGATAGGACGCGAGCAGACGCTCGTACGCGGGGGCGCCGAGCGCGTGCAAGCGAGCCGCCAGCGCGCGTTCGGCGAGCGCCGACGCCTTTGCATGGGCGAGGAGCCCCACGTCCGCGAGCTCGAGGAAGCGCCACAGCGACGGTGACTGGCCGGGGTAAACGCTCTCCTCGACTTGCCAGCCGCGCTGCATCGCCGCCCGCAGCGCCCGCGATCCGAGCTCCCGGTCGTCGGCCGTCGCCAGACTGGCGACCGCCCGCAGCGCCTGGGACGCCGGGAATCTCGGACCCGCAGGCGCTCGCGCGAGCCGCTCGACGATCACCGGCAGCGCCGCGACCACGTGATGCTCGCTGGCCAGCGACAGGTGCGTAGTGAACTCGGGTCCGTCGACCGCGAGCTCCGCGAGCAACGTCGCGTGCCACCCAGGCACCGCCAGCGCGGCTTGAAATCCGAGCGGGAGGCGGCGCTGCAACGTCATGGGCAGGTCGGGCAGCGTCGTCGGCGGACCGCGACGCGCCAGGACCGTGAGCGCGTGGACCACGAACGTCTCATCGGCGCCCGGCAGGGCCGCCAGCAGGTGCTCCGACGGGTCCTCGCCCGTGAGGCCGGCGAGGAGCTCGAGCGTGCGCACGCGAGCCTCGCCGAGCTGCCCGGCGGCGACTCGTCGCAGCTGTGCGAGGTGCTGCTCGCCCAGCTTCAGGCTGCGCAACTCGTAGGAGGCCATGACCTCGCAGCAGCGCAGGACCTCGTCGATCGGCGTGACCGTCGGCCAGCGCCGCGCCGCCGCGCACGCCAGCCGGAGCTGCTCCTGCTCCGCGGATCCAGGCGCCAGGCCGACGAGCAGCCCGCCCGCGATCTCGTCGAGAGCAGCCGGTTCGAGCCGACCGATCAACGCCTGCAGCGCAGCTTGCCAGCGGCGGACCACGCCGACGTGGTCCGTCAGCGCCCGGGCGGCGCGCTCCAGCTCCGGGTCGCCCGCACCGAGCCAGCGCTCCGCGGCGCCGTACTCGGCGCACCAGCGGAGGTACTCGCGCTGCGCGACGTGATCCTCGGCCTGGCGGAGCATGGACGTCGTCCGCGCCAGTACATCGAGGTAGCGCGACGATCCGGCGGCGTGGAACCGCAGGCCGTCCCCGAGCACGAGCCACGCCAGGGCCGTCTGGTGGAGCACGATGCCGAGGAAGATCCGCCGCTCGTTGCCGTGGTCGCCCCAGGTCCGCCGAGGTTCGCGCGAGAACCACGTCAGCACCGCGTTCGTCAGGTGGCCGGGCCAGGTCTCCGCGCAGCGCCGGACGAGGTCCCACTCGAGGGCGCGGCCCGTCCGGATCGCCGCCTCCCACACGACGGCCTCGAGGCGCCGTTCATCCGCTTCGAGCCCGCGGTGCGGTGCGGACCGGCGCCGCGCGAGCTGCTGGATCTGTTCGTCGAGCCAGCGCGGGTCGAGCTGCGCCGACCCGTCCGCGCACCACTGCACCACCGTCGCCTGCTGCGCCGGCGTGCAGCGGTCGAGGAGGGCGGCGATCGTCGCGTCGCACCCGGCCGGCAACAGCGTGAGCAGCAGCGTCGGGTCGGCCTGCAGCTCGGCCCGGATCTTCGCGGTCGCACCCACCAGGGCGATGACCTCATCGAGCTCCGCGGGCACAGCCGCCGAGTACGGCGCGAGGTGCTCCCGCGGAAATCCCGAAGTCGACGACCCCTGGCGGCCCCGCAGCCACAGATGCCAGCGAACGAGCGCGCCCCAGCTGCGACGCGCCAGCGCCGGCGACGACCAGCGCTGGCGCGCCAGCAGCTCGGCGGCGAATCGCAGCTCCTCCTGCAGCGCCCCGACCGCCTCGTACATCTCGACACGCCGGTCCGGATCGCGATGCGCCCGTACGACGTACCAGTGCAGGTGGCTCCCGGGCCCGACGAGCGCGCCGAGCAGGGCCAGCGGCGCCTCGAGGTGCGGCGCGAGGAACCGCAGCACCTGAGCCCAGCGCCCCTGACTGCGCGAACCAGGCTCGGCGAGCAACGGCTCGAGCGCCGCCAGCTCACCGTCGCCGCCGGGCGCCCCGGAGCGCAGGCGCTGCCGCAGGTGCCCGGCGCAGGCCCACTCCGCGAGGGTGCGATGCGCGAACTCCCACCCGCCCTCGATCGGTCGCAGGAGATAGCCGAACTCGAGGGCGCGCAGCGCATGCACGCGGTCGGGCAGGCCGAGGCCGGAGTCCGCGAGCGCGCGGTCGATGTCGCCGCGCTCGAGCGGCCGGCTGCTGTCACGCAACCACCCGAGGGCCAGCTTGCCGACGACATCGCCGAGCAGCGCGTGCAGCAGCTCGGCGTTCGCCGCGGTCAACCGCCGCTCGCGCTCGGCCTGGGTCAGCAACCCCGCGAACAGCCGGCGATGGAATTCCTCCGCGGATATCGTGTCCGATGTCTCGCCGGGGCGGACGACCCGCGCCTCGAGGGCGGCGAGCAGCGGCGTCGCGGCGGCGTCGCCGTCGCGCGCACGCTGCGAGCCGGCACGGGCCACCAGGTCCGCTCGCCCCATGCCGCGCAGGAGCGCCTCGCGCTGGCTCGGGCTGAGCCTCTCGATGCGCAACGTCGCCGCGATCATCGGCTCGGGCAGCCGCGCGCGCATCTCCGGCCGGCTGGTGGCGATCCATACGCCGGGGCAGCTGCGCAGCAGCAGCTCGATGCGGGTCAGGTCCGCGGCGCTGATCTCGTCGAGCCCGTCGATCACGGGGATCAGCCGGCCGGTCCGCGCGAGCGCGGCGAACCGGGCGGCGCGGCCGGGCTCGCCGCGAGCCGCCAGCGTCGACCACGAGCACTCGCCCGCGCCGCGCAGCTCGTCGGCGACATCGCGGGCCGTCCGTCGGACCGCCACACCGAGCGCCCCGAGCAAGCCACCGCGCGAGCTACCGGCGATCCGCTGACTCCACACCGTCTTGCCCGAGCCGGGCGCGCCGACGACGAGCACCCCGCGGGCCGCCCCGCTGGCAGCGCCGGCGACCGCCTGCGCGAGCGCGTGGAGCCACGGATCCTCGCTGCTGCCGCCGTCGCACGCGAGCTCGAGCTCGATCAGCTCGCCGGGGCCGAGGACCCGTCCGTCCCACGCCAGGATCGACTCCGCGGGCCCGCACAGCTTGTCGACCAGTTCGTCCAGCGACCCACCCATGTGCCATGCGCCGCCCTGATGGCCGTGCACCGCGCGCAGGCCGAGCCGCGCGTCGACGAAGCACGGTGAGATCACGGTGCCGGGGATCGCCGGACCTGGCCCGGTCAGCCCGCGCAGGCTCCGGTCCTCGCTCACTTCGCCGAGTACGGTGGTCGCGTCCGCGAGCGGCACCCCCTCCGCACGCAACGCAGCCCCGAGCTCCCGCGGCAGCGCGCGCGCCACCGCTGCGACCGCCCGCACCGCGAGCGGCTCGGGTGTCGTGCTGCCCGAGTCCTCCAGCGTCCAGCGATCATCGGCGGTGAAGCGCCACCCGTTCTTCCCGACGCGGAGCCTGCGCGGCCACAGCCGCAGGTCCGCGCGGTCGCCCTCGAAGGTCAGGGCGCCGACGACGTAGCCCTGCACGTCGCCTTCGCCGGCGAGCGGCGGCGTCTGCACGCAGCGACGCTCCTCCGCGCCGGCGATCTTCTGGACGACCGATGCCCCCGTGCCGCTGCAGAGGTGCGCGACGAACCGACCCGGCGGCGTGAACTCGTCGAGACACGCCTGCGCGGCGGTACGCAGCAGCTCCCGCGGATGGCAGGTCAACAACAACGCGACGTCGAAGTCGCCGCCGCAGACCGCCATGATCTGCCGCGCATGGACCGTCCCGGGCCCGTCAGGCTGCGCCCACGCGAGGAACAGCGAGTTGAGCGCGACCAGGCCGACCTTGCGCTCGCCGACCTGCCAGCCCCAGGCCGCATCGCCGGGCAACACGCCGCCGCGAACCTCGCCCGCACCGCGATAGGGGGACGTGTCGAGGACCGCATGCGCCGCCGCGACGTCGGCGAGATAAGGCGAGTCCGGGGCCCAGAAATCGTGATCACGCAGCTCGTCGTCCGTATCCCAAGCTCGTGCGGCCTTGGCCGTCGGGCCGCGCTCGTGCGAGATCTCGCCGCGCCCGGGCAGCCACACCACCGTCGGTCGCCGCGCGAACAACGGCTCCGCGAGCAACTCGTCGAGTCGACGGCGAACCACGTCCTCGGCGTTCGCCGCCAGCGGCCTCGTCGATTCGCCGACACACAGCACGACATCTAGCTCACCGGCCTTGTCGCGCAATTGCTGGAGATCTCGCAAGAGCGCGGCACGGACGTTGGGCCAGCGCTCCGCGGCGATCCGCTCGAGTCCGACGATGTGAAGCCAGGAGAACCGCTGCATTGCATCCGGGCCAGGTCGACGCGTCTCGCCGCCGCGAGGATCGCCCAGGACCCGCCGCGGGAGCAACCTGAATTCACAGCGATTGTCGGAGTATCCTCGCGCTCGTGCGACTTTGGGTGATCAGAACGTAGTCTCCGGGCCCATGCTGTCGGTCCAATAACTTCAGGATCTTGAGCTTCAGGGCGTGGCCATGATGCGGTGAGCCAAGCACTTGCCGAGATGATCTCCCTTGCCCTCGGTCGAGCGCGCAAAACGTTGTACAGGCATCTTCCCGGTGGCCGTTCTTTCTCGGGAAGCCGGATCGGCTTGGTCGCCTGGTTTAGGGTTGGTCATGCCGCCGACCCGCCACGTCCTCCTCCCCCTTATCCTCGCCTGTGCCTGTGCGGACGACCTGGCCGACATGAGCCAGGGGGAGGTCGAGCCCACGAAGCCCTCCGCAGCTTCGGACGACGCCACGATCCCAACCTCGTCCGGGACGACCATCCCCGGGCCGACAACCCCAGGGACGCCCACTTCGGGCGCGTCGTCTTCGGGGGGCACGTCCACAGGTCCGGGTGGAACGCTCCCCGGAACTTCGACCACCCTCACGGGGACCACTGGCGGCCACATGATGATGGACCTCGGGGGCGCCCCGGACATGGGCATGGGAGCCGGCATGCTGCAGATCGGACGATGGGTACTGTACGACAAGGACGAGATGTTCGTGAAAACCGTGGCGAGCCCCGTGACTTACCAGGGAGTTGGAAAGATCGATTTTGGCGTCTACGAGTTTTCGTGTACCTATATCAACTTCTGGGAGACCGATTTTATCGGCATGCTGTTTGACCTCAAGACTGGTAACCCGAAGCCGTGTTACAAGAACTACGCGTCCTGGAAAGATGCAAATGCCTACTTCGGCGATCCCAACTGCTCCAGTGCCATTGCACCGATGACCCCAGGCTCTGCGCTGCCAGTTCTGCAGGTTGGCGGAAGCATGTTCTTCGCTACGACGAACAGTCCGATTGTTGACACTCTTTACGTTTGGGACAAAAATCAGAACTCTTGTACACAGACAAACCTCCAAGGGTATGAATTCCACGAGTACAAGCCGGTACCCGAGTGGGTTCTGGTGATCATGGATTCGCCGCCCTACACTATGGTGCTCGAGTACTGAGGTACCGTGCTCCTGCTGACGACCATCGCCACGGTGGCGGTGATCCTGTACCGGGTGGTCACGACGCACCGCTCGCTACGGTGAAGTCCAGCTCGAGCTGGACCGCCGACCTCGCGCCGACGGGCACGATGGCGATGCCGGGCGACGCACCTCGGGCGCGACTCATGGGGACACCTGGGTTCGCCGAGATCGCTCCTCGAGACGGGTACGCCACGTCGGGGGCGTGACACCTCCGGGCGATCGTAGCAGCCTCCTCGTGGCCTGCGGGCAACGGGGTGCGCCCGTTGACCGGGTACGGGGTGGCGCGGCGGTCTCGAGAGCGACGAGGACTGGCTCGCGGAGCCCGGCGAGGTCCGTCCCGGACGTCGAACGTCGTCCTCGGGCCACTACGCGGCGCCTGACTTCCACGACGGCCCCGAGTTCTTCGAGACGTGCAAGCAGACGTGAGACGGACTTGGTCTTGGTCTTGTCGAGGCGGTCGAGGCAGTTGTGGCCGAGGTCGCGGCACTCGGCTCGGGCGAAGTGTCGTTGAAACACCGTCTCCTGCTCATGGCGCTTCTGGACAGGATTTTCTATTAATGATAGCAACTAATTAGCTATGTATTTTTTCAAATATCCTGGATCGCCAAGTTCTGATCTACCTCGCCTCGATAGTGAGCAAGAATGCGCAAGCGCCCCATCGTTGCCTGTTCAGCCCTTGTTGTGTGAAGAAACGCGTTTTGAAGCAGCCGTCACGGCAACAACGCCGATCATCGAAGCCAACGTAGCACGACGCGAACTCGCAGAGATTATCGCGGAGAGGTTCACCCGGGACGAGTTGATCCTCTTTCTCCGCCAAGACGTGACGACACTCGAACTCATCAGCGTACTGCCTGGGCCGGAATCGCCTCCGGCAAATCTGGGGGACGCATTCGTCGACAGCCTCGAGCGTCGCGGCCTCCTCGACACGGCGCTGTTCTCTCGTCTCGCCATATCGAGACCGCGCATTAAAATGCGGCTACTGCAGATCGCCTCTGCGTTCGGACTGGAGCCCCTGAAAATCTGCCCGGCCTCCAACTCCGCCCTACAGTTCAATTCGACAGCATTCGGACACACCATTCTGGCGGCCGGCACTACCGTGCTCCTCGCCACCCTCTTCGCAAAGCCGACGCTATTGCTGCTCCCTGTAATGCTGGCCCCCCTGCTGTTGCTCCGCTCGGAGGCCTCAACGAGCACCGGCGCGAGAGCGTATATCGCATACCGACAATGGGTCATACGGAAGATCGGGATGCCTCGGGCGATCATGAAGTACATGCACGACCCCATGTTTGTACACCTAGCCGTCCAGTGCACTCGGTCGTTTCTGCTGCTAGTATCGCTGCTCGTCGGAAGTCTCGTGATACGGATATACGCGACGCTACGCCATCCTGTCGCCGGATTAAACGCCATCTTGCAAAACTGGTGCCATTTTACATTTGCGGAGAAGTTAGCTGCAGAGCCCGAATTGGTGCCCAATACGGGCCCGACCCAGATAGGATCCGTCCGGAGCCCTCAGACAACGTTCCTCATATTCTTGGTAATCAACAGCGGGACGCCAGGGATCCTTGGCTATGCAATCTTTGAAGAGCAAGAAGGTATCGGAATTGATGGTTTGCTCCTCTCGGGGCTGCTCCTGTTGTTGTTTTGGAACCGGCTGGTACGCCTGACCGCGCTGCTCTACCGTTGGAGTCTGAAGGCGAGCTTCGCCCTGTGGTTCCCCGTAGCGCTCGCAGTCCACGCGGGGGCGCGTCCCGGGTTGCCTCCCGATGTCTACCTCGAGTTCGCCAAGTCTTCCGAACTGCACAGGATCCGTCGCTTATTCGCCATGGTTATTATCGTCGCTTTCACCGCACGGTGCTTTGATATCTCGTGCAGTGCTAGTATCTCCCGATTAAACCTGTTCGATGGCCTTCCCGGCCTATTACTCTGCGCTGCGGCCGTGATGACGCTCGGGCTGCACTACGGCGTTGTCGAGCCCGCCAAAGAACATCTGCGCCTCGGCATTCGTGATTGGAAAACAATCACCACTCTCATAGAGTGCGCACGCGCGGCGGTCACCCTGCTGGTCGTCACAGCGGTCGCGCACTGGCTGATAACGACATGCCTGTCCTCGTATCCTTGAGTCGGTGCAGCACGTGACATGCGGCGTGCAGGCTTGGGGTGGATGGCGCGCATTCGCGTAGCCCCGGGTTGTGGGGCTCGCTGCTGGCCTTGTCCCGCCGTTGCTGCTCGGCGTGTTCGGGTAGCGGCTGTTCGAGCTGGTGCGGGGCACCCCGTAATGGTATGGGTCGGCGTCGGTGGCTGCGATCGGGGTCGCGGTGTGGGCTTATCGGCGGCGGCGAATCTTCGGATATGAGGAATAATCCGTGTTGGCGAGGCGCGGTTGCGCTTAAGCGGGCGAACCACCGTCCCGCCCGCGGGCCGAGTTGCGACCTCTCCGACTCTCTCAAGGCATTACGCCCCCGACGTGGCGTGACCCGCGCCGAAGCCGCGGCGGATCCCCGCCGCACCAAGCTGCGGCCGTGGCCTCGCTGCGGACCGGTCCGACGGTCTCGAAGGCGGCGCCCAGTACCTGCACGCCCTCGCCGCTCAACACCCTTGCCGCTCAACGCCCTCGCCGTGCCTCGACGCGCACCGCACCCATCCGTCGCTTTTTGCTCCACGGGACTACTTGTACCTCCCCGGTCAGCCAAATTCCCGCCCGTGAATTCGTAAGCGCCGGTTGCCTCCTTTATCGCTACCGCGAACACCCGCTCCCCGTGGACGAGACCGCCGCCTACGAGCAGACCCGGCGGTTCCTAGCCATGGGCAGGTTCCCCTCGGCCGACGACGTCGCCTGTCAGGTTGACACCAAGTCCCCAACGACGGTAACCTCGCGTCTATGACGGAGATAGGCGAACCGGTAACCTCCAAACACACGTGTGCGAGGCAGTCCTCTTATAAAATCATCGATGACGTGACGGGTGAGCCGATCACCAACGCCAGGGTTGTGCTCCTCGACCCGAGCGGACGCGAGACCGTCCGTCATAGTGATGCCCAAGGACTCGTTCATCTCCCTTCCACCGTCGACGGCGACTGGCTCCTGATACATATCGCAGAGTTCTTCCTTGCAAGCGAGGACAGCTCCCATGGCTGAGCTCGAAGCCTTGTTGGATCTAACCCTTCCATTCGCAGAAGGGCCCGCAAAGGTCAAGCGCACCGAGCTCGGCGACCTGAGAAGACAAGGAGCATTGTGGCGGTGGGAACACGACGGGGGCAAATCCGACAAGACGGGCAAATCGAGCAATGTGGGCTCGTTCAAAGGCATCTATTACTCCATCGACAACAACAATTTTCCTCACGACTCTGCACATGCTCATCACACGGGGCCTTATCTGGCGAAGGTCTGCGAGCGAGTCACGTTCGAATCCATCAAGTTGGAGTTGGTCATCGCAGGCCGTCGACGAGTGGTGAAATTGCCCGTTTCGGGCGATTTTCTGGCGCGGAGTTACATCGCGGACGATGTGCATGTTTCTGGAGATGGGCCGGGAGTATGGCGTCTTAAAATGGAGTTGGAGTCCGCGGCGATGCTGGTCCTGGGGTATACAGTCAGCCCCAGCTTCGTCGTCGGCCGCCTCGATCTCGGCAATCCGCAGGTCATTGATGCGCTGGCAGCCGATTCGGCCTGCGGCCTCGAACAGGCGCTGCGTAAGTCCACTGGTATCCTGGCGGCACCGAGTGCTTGCGACAAGGTGAAACACATCCGAGTGAAGAATATCCAGGTCGTCGTCTGCCTCTGCCTCGGATTTAGCCGCAAGGACTGGCTCAGCGATCCAAAGGGCGGGACCGGGGTGGCGCGCCTTCTTCCTCATGTCATGGTATTGATGAACGTTCGGCAGGCCCGAGATACGCGGATAACGACAGCGATTCACATCGAAAGGCCAGCGAACTCAACCAAACTCGAGAATGGCGAGGACGTCGTGCTCTCCCACCCAGGGATGAAGCCCCCCATCCGCCCGTTGCTGGTCGCAGACACCAACCGGTCCCTCCCGCTCACCAGCCTCAATTGGGATGATATCTTCGACTACTACGATGCCAACCCCGTCATCGGGAAAACGTACGTCATCACGGACCCGGATCTGCCCGAGCAAGATGTGGGTGATTCCACCTGCATCGAGTTCGAAAATCGGCGGGAACCGTCGTTCCTCAAGCTGTGTCGACAGGGTCAGTTCGACAATCTCCACATCTCCCCCCGGGCATACTTCACGCTCGCAGAATGGCTCGCTACGTTCGCCGGCGCCAGCGAGGTCGAAGGTGAGGTCGAGAAATTGGGTCGAACCCTCGACGACGTGGCGATGGCTCCGGTCTGCGCCCATGACTGTCTACACACGCATTGGCGCTGGGGGCGGGAACAGACCGCGAGTTGGGTCCGTGGCTGGAGTCGGACAGAGCCCTACGCGCGTGCAGGAGCCCCGATGGTCCCTCCGAATCAACGGGTCGAGCTCGTTCTCACGAGTCCCTCGTCGTTCCGGACGACGATCACGAGCCGAGGCCCGGTCGCGGGCGGGACCTGGCAGGTATTCAATCAGAATGGTTCGACCTATCCCTTGGACTGGAGGACGCTGGTCTCGGTCGCTACCGGGCTGACCGCGTCCTGGCGGGAATTCTACTGGAAAATTCGTTACGTCGTCGATCGTGAGCACAACATCGACGATACGAAGCAAAGCGTTTCTCTCGACACTCCAGTCTACAAGACGCGGATCAATGATGTGCGAGAAAGAATTCGCGTGAAGGATATGAACAAACTTATCCGGCCGCGGTGGTACGGTCTCCATGAAGTCTGGTGCGAACCTTCCTACGATCCTTCTTTTGAAGAAGACCCGGGGGGCGGGGCGCAAGAAGTCGGCGTGGTCGATGGCGGTGTGGATGACGGTTCGACCGGTGCGCCTGAAGAGGGGACGGGAGGCTATGCTCCTCCGCTCGATCCCAAGGGGCCGGCCCCAGGCGGGGACGGAGAGGGTGGGATCTAAAGGAAGTGCGAAAACGATCTACTCGGCATGCCCCGGCCGAAGGCACCGAGACTTCGTCTGGCGCCTTCGGTCCGCAAGGAGCTGGAGGAGCTGGCTCGGCCGCGGAGGCCGGTGGCCGGGCCGATCGGGCCCACGGTGTGGCGGGCGATTCTCGGGGACGCCGGGGCAGCCGCTGCGCGACGCGCAGTGGGCCGCGGTCGAGCCGCTGGTCGAGCGCACCCGCGGCGCCGGCGGCGTCGCGTCGGACCTTCGGAAGATCGTCGACGGCATCCGCTGGGTGTTGCAGCGGGGCGCCAAGTGGCGCGACCTGCCCGCGCAGTACGGTCGGCCGACGACCTGCTGGCGGTGGTACGAGCGCTGGTCGGCGGACGGCACGTGGATGCAGGTCGAGGCGACGCTGGGTACCACCGAGCCGGCCCGGCGACTCGTGTAATTTCGGTGAAATTTCCCCGCCGCGCTGTCCGGCTATCGTGCCGGGCGGAGGGTCGGCCGATGCGCGGGTGGAAGGGCGGTGCGGGTGCGCTCATGGGCGCGGGTGCGGTGATGTTGCTGACGGGCGAGGCGCTGGCCGATCCGGCGCTGCGCGTGCAGGTCAGCCAGCGCGGGGGCTTCGTCCTGATCGGCAACACGCTGGGCCACGACTGCGTCGGCACGACGCCGCCGCAGCAGCCTTACACGCTCGGGTCGTGCGGCATGAACACCGCGGACGGGGCGATCGACGTGTACTGGCGCTCCGACTCGCCGACCGTCGGGACGGTCGAGGGCGACCTGGCGATCACGGCGCAGAACGCCCGCAGCTCGGCGCAGTTCAACCAGCCGAGCGGCTCCACGGTCACGCACGCGTTCCTCTACTGGGCGGCCACCCGCGACGGCGGCGGCTACGACCCGGTCGTCACGCTCGACCGCGAGGGCGGGTTCACGGCCCAGGTCGACGCCGGGACGGACTGCCTGACGGGCAACGTCAACGCGTACCAGTGCGCCGCCGACGTCACGGCGCTGGTCCAGCAGAACGGCCCGGGCGCGTACCGGGTCAGCGGGGTCGACGCGACCGACCTGGTCGACCTCGACAACGAGGGCAACTACTCGGTCTGGTACATGGTCGTGCTGTACGAGCGGGCGGCCGAGCCGATCCGCAACCTCGCGGTGTTCGACGGGCTCGACGTCGTCCTGACCAACATGGAGAAGACGGTCGTGCTCGACGGCTTCCTGGTCCCGCCGGCGGCCAAGGACGGGCGGCTCGGGGTCGTCGGGATCGAAGGCGACGTCGGGCTCATGGGCGACCAGCTCCTGTTCGCCGGCCAGACGCTGGGCGACAACAAGAACCCGCCGAACAACTTCTTCAACCGCACCCACGCGATCCTCGGCGTCAACTCGCAGACGCCTGGAGACCTGCCGCTGACCACCGGCAACCCGGGCGCGCTGTCGTCGCTCGACCTCGACGTCGTCGACATCGGTGCCAAGCTCAGCCCCGGTCAGACGTCGGCGCCGATCACCGGGAAGGCGACGGCCGGCGATCAGTACATCCTGGCGGCGTTCGTCACCCAGATCACGGACACCCGCCCGGAGTTCTCGGGGGCGGTGCTCGCGGCGATCGACGGCGACGGCGACGGGTTCGTCCCGGGCGACCTCGTCGAGTACGTGGTCTCCGCCGTCAACACCGGCAACGACGACGCGGTCGACGTGGTCCTCAGCCACGAGTTGCCGGCGGGCGTGTCCTACGTCGACGGCTCGCTCGAGATCGTCAGCGGGCCCAACATGGGCGGCCTGTCCGACGGCCCGGGCGACGACCAGGGCGAGTACGACGCGAACGCCAACACGGTGGTCGTCCGCCTCGGCGCCGGCGCCGACGCGCAGAACGGCGGGGCCGTGGCGATCGGCGAGACCAGCGAGGTCAAGTTCCGCGTCGAGATCGACGCCGACACCAGCGGGGCCGTCTCATCGCAGGCGTTCATCGGCGCGACCGGGGCGATGGGCGGCGCGCCGTTCCCGAGCCCGACCGACGACGACGGAGTCGGCGTGGCCGCGCCGACGGTCTTCCAGGTCGGCGCGTGCGAGACGGCGGCCGACTGCGGCGGCGGCCAGTGCCTCGGCGGGGTGTGCAGCACGCCCGACGCGGCGGTCGACGTCGAGTGGGCGACCTACGCCGGCGCGGGCGGCGGCGAGACCGGGGCGGCGGTCGCGGTCGACGGCGCCGGCAACCTCTACCTCGTCGGCAACGCCGTCTCGACGTCCGCGCTGGCGACCGCGGGCACGCACCAGCCGGAGTACGCGGGCGGGGCGAGCGACGCGTTCCTCGTCAAGTTCGCGCCGAGCGGCGAGCGCACGTGGGGCACCTACTTCGGCGGCGCGGGCAACGACCTGGCCGTCGGCGTCGCGGTGGATCCGCTGGGCGATGTGCTCGTCACCGGGATCACGACCTCGACCGCCGGCGTGGCCAGCCCGGGCGCGCTGCAGGCGGGCCGGCTGGCCAACGCGGACGGGTTTGTCGCCCGCTTCACGTCGGCGGGCAAGCGCGTGTGGTCGACCTACCTCGGCAGCGCGACCGTCGGGACCGAGTACGTCAACGCCGCGGCGTTCGCGGTCGGCGGCGGGGCGCACGTGGTCGGTGCGGTGCGCGGCGCCTTCCCGTTCGCGCTGCCCGGCCCGCACGACCCGAGCCACAACGGCAGCGTCGACGGCTACTGGCTCGAGCTCGACGCGGCCGGGGCGCTGGTCCAGGGCACCTACTACGGCGGGCCCCTCGGCGACGACGTGCGCGGCCTCGTCGTCGACCCCGCGGCGGTCCACCTCGCCGGCGTGACCGGGTCGACGACCGGCATCGCCACGCCGGGCGCGTACGACGAGACGCTCGAGGGCCCGAGCGACGGCTGGGTCGCCCGCTTCCAGCCGTCCGGGGCGCGCGTGTGGGGCACCTACCTCGGCGGGCCCGCGGCCGACCTCGTCAACGGCATCGCGCGGACCGCCGGCGGCGTCGCGGTCGCCGGGACCACCAACTCGGCGACCGGCATCGCCTCGCCGGGCGCGCTCCAGCCGGCCCTCGCGGGCGCCAACGACGGGATGGTGGTCCGCCTCGACGACGCCGGCGCGCGCGTGTGGTCGACCTACTACGGCGGCCCGGCCGACGACTCCGGCGTCGCGCTGACCCGCGACGCCCTCGGCAACCTGATCGTCGCCGGCACGACCTTCTCGACCGCCGGCATCGCCAGCGTCGACGGCCTGCACGCGGCCGCGCTCGGCGGCGGCGACGCCTACCTGCTGAAGCTCGATCCGGCCGGCGCGCGCCGCTGGGCGACCTACTACGGCGGGGCCGCGGCCGAGCTCGCCTCGGCCCAGGCGGTCGCGGCGTACGGCGCCGACGACATCTACCTGGCCGGTCGGACAGGCTCGTCGCTCGGGGTCGCTACCGTCGACGCCCTGTTCCAGCCGAGCTTCGGCGGCGGGACCGACGTGTTCCTCGCGCACTTCGGGCAGGGCCTCGGCGATCCGTGCGCCGACGCGGGCGAGTGCGCGACCAATCTTTGCGTCGACGGCGTGTGCTGCGAGTCGAGCTGCGCCGGGACCTGCGACGTGTGCAGCGTCGCGGCCGGCGGCGCGGTCGACGGCACCTGCGCGCTGCTGCCGGCCGACGAGTGCGCCGGGACCCTGCCGACGGTCGACTGGAGCACCTACGCCGGCGCGGCCGGGGCCGAGACGGGCGGCTCGGCGGCGGTCGACGGCGCGGGCAACATCTACCTCGCCGGCACGACGAGCTCGACCAGCGGGATCTCGACCGCCGGGACCCACCAGTTCGGCCACGGCGGCGGGCCCGACGACGCCTTCCTGCTGAAGTTCGACCCCGCGGGCGACCGCGTCTGGGGCACCTACCTCGGCGGCCCGGCCAGCGACTCGGCCACCGAGATCGCGGTCGACGCCCTCGGCAACGTGCTCGTCGTCGGGACCACCCTGTCGACCAGCGGCATCGCCACCCCGGACGGCCTGCAGCCCGCGAGCGCCGGCGGGCGCGACGGCTACGCCGTGCTGTTCGACGCCGAGGGCCAGCGCGTGTGGGGCACCTACCTCGGCAGCGCGGCCGCGGCCGGCGAGCTCGCGTACGGGGCCGCTTTCGACGCCGCGGGCGACATCTACGTCGTCGGCGACGTCGCCGGCGACTTCCCGTTCGCGCTGCCGACGGCCCACGACGGCGCCCCGGGCGGGTCGACCGACGCCTACCTGCTGGCGTTGACCGCCGACGGCGCGATCCAATGGGGCACCTACTACGGCGAGGCGCCCGCCGACCACGCCCGCGGCGTCGCGGTCGACGACGACCTCGGCCTCGTCTACCTCGTCGGCCACACCGCGAGCCCGACGGAGATCGCGACCCCGGGCGCGTTCGACGAGACCCTCGACGGGCCCTCGGACGGGTTCGTCGCCGCCTTCGACCCCGCCGGCGCGCGCGCGTGGGGCACCTACCTCGGCGGCGGCGGCACCGACACCGGCGCCGGCGGGGCCGCGACGACCGGCGGCCTCGCGTTCGTCGGCACCACCGACTCGCCGGGCCTCGCGACCGCGGACGCCCACCAGGCCGCCCCGGGCGGCGGCGAGGACGCGCTCGTCGTCCAGCTCGACGCCGACGGCGGGCGCGTGTGGTCGACCTACTACGGCGGCCCCGGCGACGACCAGGGCGCGGCGATCGCCGTCGACCCCGCGGGCAGCCTGCTGCTGACCGGGACCACGACCTCGACCGCCGGCATCGCCACCGACTCGGCGGTCCAGCACGACCTGCTCGGCGAGCGCGACGTGTTCGTCGTCAAGCTCGCGCCGGGCGGCCAGCGCCGCTGGGGCACCTACTTCGGCGGCGACGCCGACGACCTCGCCGGCCCCGGCGGGCTCGCCACCGCCGCGCCGGGCGTCGTCCACGTCGCCGGCCAGACCGCCTCGCTGTCCGGCGTGGCGACCCCGGACGCGCTGTACCAGCCGACCTTCAAGGGCGCGACCGACCTGTTCCTGGCGCGCCTCAGCCACGGCCAGGGCGACACCTGCACCGCCGACCTCGAGTGCGACAGCGGCTCCTGCGTCGACGGCGTGTGCTGCGACGGCGCCTGCGGTGGCGGGGACGACGGCGACTGCCAGACCTGCAGCGTGGTCCTCGGCGCCGTCGCCGACGGCGTCTGCAGCCCGGTCGCCGACCAGACCCCGTGCGCCACCGGCGTGTGCATGGCCGGCGTGTGCGAGGAGGCGGTCGCGACCGACAGCGGCGCGACCGCGGGCGACACCGGCGACACCGCCCCGGCGAGCGACACCGGCGTCCCGACCGGCGGCGGCACCGGCGGCTCCGACAGCAACACCGGCGGCGTCCCCGGCAGCGAGGACTCGTCGGTCCCGACCGGCGGCGGCCCGGGCGGCGCCGGCGACGAGTCCGGCGACGGCTCGGCCAGCGACAGCGTCGGCGCCACCGACGGCGGCTGCGGGTGCGCGACCGGGTCCGCGCCGCCGCCGCTGGCGTTCGGCCTGCTCGGCCTGCTCGGGCTCCGCCGCCGCCGCCGCTGAGCGCCCGCACGGACCTGTCCCCCGGGACAGGCCCGAAACCCGGACCCGACCACCTGTCCCCCGGGACAGGTCACCCCGACCTCACCGCAGCCCCGCGCCCTGGAGCCCGCCATGCACCGCCCGCCCGTCCCCCTCGCGCCTGTCCCCCGGGTCCTGACGATCGCCCTCGCCGCGCTCGCGCCGGCCCTCGCCGCCGCCGCCACGCCCGACCGCGTATGGGGCACCTACCTCGGCGGCGCCAAAGTAGACGCCGTGGAGGCCGTCGCGGTCGACGGCGCCGGCAACGTGTACGTCGCCGGCTACAGCACCTCGCCGACCGGCATCGCCACCGCGGGATCGCATCAGGCGGCCATCGGCGGCGAAAACGACGCGTTCCTCGTCAAGTTCACCCCCGCGGGGGCGCGCGTGTGGGGCACCTACTTCGGCGGCGCAAAGACCGACTACGCCTTCCACATGAGCGTCGACGCCGACGGCCGGGCCCTGGTCGTCGGCGAGACGGCCTCGCAGGGCGGCATCGCCACCGCGGGCGCCCTGGTCGACACCTTCGGCCCGGGCGGGTTCGCGGCCCGCTTCGACGCGGACGGCCAGCGCCTGTGGGCCACCTACCTCCCGAACGGCACCGCGTACGCTTCGGCGATCGCCCCCGACGGGACCCAGGTGATCGCCGGGACCATCAGCCAGGCGTTCCCGTTCGCCCTGCCGAACGCGCTCCAGCCGCAACACAACGGCGGCATCGACCGCTACGTGCTCGCGCTGAGCGAGGACGGGGCGCTGGTGTGGGGCACCTACCTCGACGCCGACGTGAACGCCGGCGTCGACGTCGCCGCCGACGCGCACGGCGTCCTCGTCGCGTACAGCAGCGCGCTCCCCGGTCTGGCGACGCCGGGTGTCCACCAGGAGGCGCCCGCCGACGGCAGCGTCGACGGCGTGGTGGTCCGCTTCGACGCCGCCGGCGCGCGCGTGTGGGCGACCTACTACGGCGGCCCGGGCAGCGACACCGACCAGTACGACGTCGACGTCGAGGCCGCGCCGGACGGCGGGGCGTGGTTCGCGACGCAGACCGCCTCGGACGCCGGCATCGCCAGTCCGGGCGCGTTCCAGACGGCCCGCGCCGGAAAGAAGGACATCGCGGTGGCTCGCCTCGGCCCGGCGGGCCAGCGCGTGTGGGGCACCTTCCTCGGCTCCGCCCAGGACGACCAGCCGATCGGGCTCACCGTCGACGCCGCCGGCTACGGGACGGTCGCCGGGTCCACCTTCGGCGGCGCCGGCCTCGCGACCGCGGACGCGTTCCAGACGGCCCCGGCCGGCAGCTCCGACCTGTTCTTCACCCGCTTCGGGCCCGAGGGCGGGCGCCGCTTCGCCAGCTACTTCGGCGGACCGGCGCAGGAGCAGGGCTTCTCCGACGTAATCGCCGCGTCCGGGCTCGGGGCCGTGTACCTCGCCGGGTACACGCAGTCGACCGCCGGCATCTCGACCCCGGACGCGCACCAGCCGAGCCACGGAGGCGGGTCCTACGACGCGCTCCTCGTGCGCTTCGCCGGCGGCCTCGGCCTGCCGTGCGCCGACGATTCGACGTGCGAGAGCAGCCTGTGCGTCGACGGAGTGTGCTGCGCGCAGCCGTGCGGCGGCGACGAGCAGGGCGACTGCCGGGCCTGCAGCGCGGCCGCCGGGAGCCCGCTCGACGGCCTGTGCGGCGCCCTCGCGGCCGACGTGGTCTGCCGCCCCGCGGCCGACGCCTGCGACGCCCCCGAGACCTGCCCCGGCGACGCCTTCGCCTGCCCCGCCGACGCCGACGCCGCCGACGCCACCCCCTGCGACGGCGGCGCCTGCATGGCCGGTCTGTGCGTGCCGGACGAACCGGCGAGCACCGGCGACCCGACCACCGGCGACCCGACCACCGGCGACCCGACCACCGGCGACGCGCCGGCGACGACCACGGGCGCGACGACCACCGAGGCCGCGACGACGACGAGCGACCCGCCGACCACCGGCGAACCAGCGGCGACGACCTCGACGAGCGGCCCGTCGCCGACCACCGGCGAACCGGCGACGACCTCCACCGGCGACGCGACCACCGGCCCGTCCGCGCAGGACGAGCCCGGCGGCTGCGGCTGTCGCCAGTCACCTGTCCTGCAGGACAGCCCGCTGCTCGCCCTGCTCGCCGTGCCCCGCCGCCGCCGCGCGTCGCCTGACGCCGGCGCGCCGGGGTCTGCGGGCGGCCAGGCCGGGCGCGGGGGGCGTTACAGGGATGGCGCATGACGTCGCATCGAGCCTCGCGGGTCGCGGGTGTGCCGGTGGCGGCGTGCAGCCCTCCGGGCCGCGGTCATCCGGGCGCGAGGGGGTGGTCGATCGCGACGATCTCGAGGTGCGCCGTGCCGATCCGCAGCTGCCGCGTGCCGGGCCGGCGCTCGACGATCCGGGCCGCGTCGACGACCCCCGCCTGGGCGAACTGCTGGCGCAGGCGGTGGATGTCGACGTAGAGCTGGTTGCGCTCGACCTGCATCGTCGCGAGCAGCGCCTCCTGGACGACCCAGCCCTGCTGCGCGGGCGGCCGCCCGGCGCGCAGGCGTTCGCGCGCGAGCAGCAGCAGCGGGTAGTGGCAGGTCCGGGCCTTGAAGTCGAGGACGGTCGCGCCGTGGAAGGCGACGAGCCCGACGTACTCGCTGTCGCGGCGGGCGGCGAAGCGCAGGCGCAGGTCGGCGATCCGCAGCGCCGCGCCGGCGGACTCGGCGGTCGGCGGCAGCGACTCGGGGAGCGCGAGGCGCCAGGCGACGTCGCCGACGCGGACGAGCTCGTCGTCGTGCACCTCGCGGACGTCGCCGGCGTGCTCGAGGCACCACCCGTGCGGCCCGCGGTAGATCGTCGCGGGGTCGGACGGGCCGGGCAGCGTCAAGAGGCCGGCCTCCGCGACGAGCGCCGCGCGGCCGCCCTCGGGCACGGCGAACGCGTCCGGCGGGGCGGCGTCGACGAGTACGAGGCCGCCGGGCTCGCCGAGGCCGATCTCGTCACCGGGGGCGAGCGCGAGCCGCTCGTCGAGGGCGAGCCGCCGGCTGGCGACGAACACGCCGTTGCGGCTGTGGAGGTCCTGAATGTGCCAGTGGCCGCCGGACCAGCGCAGGAGCGCGTGCTCGCCGGACACGGCGGGCGCGTGCCGCCGGATCGTGCACCGGCGCGAGCGCCCGAGGGTGTTGCGCTCGCGCAGGTGCCACGCGGCGTCGCCGCTGCTGGTCGTCAGGCGCCCCACGGACGGCGACGACTATGACAGTCGTCGAGGAGGTCGTCCAGCGCGCGCGACCGCGACCTCGGCGCGGCGCGGGCGCTGCGTGGTAGACTGCCGGCGCTCCGTCGCTCGCGACGAGCCCTGCGATCGTGACATCCGGCGACGAGAATGAGCGGACGACAGCCGCGACGCTGAGCCACGGGGCGGAGCCGCGGGCGCCGGGCGCCCCGGCGCCGGCGAAGATCGGCCGCTACACGCTGCTCGGCATGCTCGGGCGCGGCGGCATGGGCGAGGTCCACCTCGCGCGCGACGAGCTGCTCGGGCGCCGCGTCGCGCTCAAGCTGCTCGGCACGCAGGGCGCCCGCCCGACCACCCAGGCCCCCCTGCTGCGCGAGGCCCAGGCGCTGGCCTGCCTGGCCCACCCGAACGTCGTGACGATCCACGAGGCCGGCGAGCACGACGGCCGCGTCTACCTGGCGATGGAGCTCGTCGTCGGCGACACCCTGCGCGACTGGCTGCGCGCGCGTCGTCCGGACACGGAGACGCGCCTCGAGGTCGCGCTGCAGGCCGGCCGCGGGCTCGCGGCGGCCCACGACCGCGGGCTCGTCCACCGCGACTTCAAGCCCGACAACGTGATGGTCGGCGACGACGGCCGCGTCCGCGTCATGGACTTCGGCCTCGCCCGCCTCGACCCGCGCGAGGTCGCCGCGGACGACGGCCCTTCGACCCCGCACGCCACCGTCGTCGGCGCCGTCCTCGGGACCCCGGGGTACATGGCGCCGGAGCAGCGCGAGGGTCGGCCCGCCGGGGTCGCCAGCGACATCTACGCCTACTGCGTCGTCGTCTGCGAGCTGTTCACCGACAAGGGCCCGCCGCCCGACGCCGACGCCGACGCGGTGCGCGCGGCGCTGCGGCGCGGGGCGGCGTCCGGGGCGGTGCCCGGGTGGCTCGCGCCGCTCGTCGACCGCGGGCTCGAGCCGCGGCTCGAGGCGCGCTGGCCGACGATGCACGCGCTGCTCGACGCGATCACGGCGGCGACGACCCGGCGCCGCCAGCGGCGCATCGCCGGCCGGACGGCGGCCGCGGCGGCGCTCACCGGCGCCCTCGCGCTCGGCGGGGTCGCGCTGCGCGGGTGGCGAGAGCAGGCCGGACGCGAGGCGACCGCCGCCGACCGGCTCGCGGCGATCGCCGCCGCGGACGCGCCGGAGCGGGCGCTCGCGGGCTTCATCGCCGAGCCGGACCACCGCCGCACGCGAGCGCTCGGGCGGGCGTGGCTGCTGCGCGGGGACCGGGCGCTGGCCGACGGGCGCATCGAGGAGGCGCTCGCCGCCGATGCGCGCGCCTACGTCGAGGCGACCGACCCGGACGACGTCGCCGCGGCGATCCGGTCGCTCGCGGCGATCTTCGCCGCGCGGGGCGACGCGTCGCAGCTGGCCAGCGTGGTCGCGGAGCAGCGGGCGCGCGGGCTCGGCGACGCCACGGTCGACGCGCACGCGGCGATCGCCGCGCTCGGCCTGCGCGACGGCGTCGCCGCGGTCGAGGCGCTCGCGCCGGACGACCCGTGGCGCGCGTCGCTGGCGGCGCTGGCCCGCGGGCGGCCGCTCGGGTGGGTGGGCGGCCGGCTCGACGCGCTCGCCCCCGGCGGCCCGGCGGCGTTCGCCGCGGCGACCGCGTCCGGGGAGACGCTGCTGCTCGACCGCTCGCTCGCGCCGATCGGCCGGGTCACCGGCGGCTTTCCGGTGTTCCCGGGCACGACCCTGGCGGCGCAGGACGGCCGGCGGATCGTCGACCTCGCCGCGCCGGCGCGCGAGCTGTGGCGGACCGAGCACGACATCGCCGAGTTCGCGGGGCTGCGGCTCGCCGACGGGCGGGTGGCGACCGTGTACTCGCACATGTGGCCCGACCACGGGTTCTGGCGGCTCGCCGATCCGCCGGCGCTCGGCGCCCGCCCGGCGCACGCGGGCACCCACCGCGTCGGCGCGGCGCTGGTCGGCGGGTGGAGCGGCGACCTCGACGGCGACGGCCGCGACGAGCTCGTCGCCGCGTTCGACCCCCCCGCAGAAGACGTCCGGGTGTTCCAGGCCGACGCGCGCGGCGAGCTCGTGCTGGTCGACCGGCGGTCGCTGCCGGGCGCGCGCGCGCTCGTCGGGGTGCGCCGCGGCTCGTCGCGCGCGCTGGCCGTCGCCCAGGACGCGGCCTACGTCGTATTCGCGTGGTCCGGCGCGGCGCTGGTGGAGGTCGGCACCACGGCGTTGCCCGCGTTCGCGGTCGCGACGTCGGAGTACGGCACGCACCTGATCGCCGCCGACCTCGACGCCGATGGGACCGACGAGCTGCTGCACGGCGTGTTGTTCGGGCAGCAGCGCGGGATCCGGGTCGTGCGCGACGTGGGCGGACAGGCGTCGTGGCGGACGATCGGCGGACTCCTCCCCCTGACCACGGTCCAGGCCGACGACGACGCGGCCGACGAGGTCGTCGTGGCCCTGCTGCCGAGCGGCGAGGCGTGGGTGCTCGGCGCCGGCGACGAGGCGCCCCCCGCCGTACGGACCGCCGCGCGGGCCGTCGCCGCGCCGGACATCGCCGACGCGTGGCTCGCCGACCGTGTCGCCCGCGCCGAGGCGCTGGTGACGATGGGGCGGTCGACCGACGCGGCCGCGGCGCTCGCCGATCTCGCGGCGATGGCCGGCGAGCCGCAGCTCCGCGACCACCTGCTGGATCGGGCGGCGACCCTGTGGACCGCCGTCGGCGACGACGCGCGGGCCGAGGCGATCGACCGCGGCCGCGCCGGGCCGCGCCCGCTGGCCCGCCGCGCCGCGGCCCTGACCCGCCTCGGCCGCTGGTCGGAGGCGCACGCCGCCGCGACCGCGCTGGCCGGCGATCCGCAGGCCGACGCCGACGCCGTCGCCTCGGCGCGCCGGCTCGCCGCGCGCCTCGGCCCGCTCGTGCGCGAGGGTGTCGCGCTCGGCGCTGCCGTCGACGCCTGGCGGTTCGTCCGTCCGGCGGGGCTGCGGCGCGACCCGACCGGCGAGCGCCTCGAGGTCGTCGCCGCCGCCGGTCCGGCCGCGCTCGCCGAGGTCCCCCTGGCGTGGGACGGGTCGGCGCTGGCGATCGAGGCCGAGGTCGAGACATCGTGGCTCGAGAGCGCGGGTTGCCTGACGCTCGGCATCGACGACGAGCGCGGCGCGGCCTGGCTGGCCGTCGCCGTGTGCGGCGGCGCGAGCGAACGGTCGCTCCACCGCGACGTCTCGTGCGTCGCCGGCCCCCAGGGGAGCGCGCAGGTCCGCCGGCAGGAGGTCGCCTCGGCCACGACGCCGGGGCGGTTCGGCGTGCGCGTCTCGTGGTTCGCCGACGGCACCGTCGAGTGCGCGACCGACGGCGCCCGCTGGACCACCGTCGGGGTGCCCCCGGCCGGCGCCCCGCTGCGGCTCGTCGTCTCCGGCCGGTCGACCAACCAGCGGCCCGCGCTGGCCGTCGGCGCGTTGCGGGGGATCCGGGTCCACGGCGCCCGCCTCGCGGCCGGGACCGGCGAGTCCGCGTGGGACGTCGCGGCCCGCCACCTCGTCGACGACGACCCGGTCGCGGCGGCGGCTGTCCTTTCGGACATGCCGGCGACGACGGCGCGCGAGCACGCGATCCGGCTCGACGTCCACGGCCGCCTCGGCGACCTCGCGGCGCTCGAGCGGGCCGCCGCGAGCGCCGCCCCGGCCCTGCGCGACCCGGCCGCGCGGCCCGACCTCGCCCTCCTCGTCCGCACGCGCCCGCCCGTCGCGGCCGCGCTGCTGCGCGCCGACGCGTCGCTGCTGCCGGCGCTGGTCGACGTCTGGTCCGGGCTGCGCGCCCACCTCGACGACGGCGAGGTCCGCCGAGCCGCGCTCGCCGGCCTGCAGGTGCTCGCCGCGGCGGCGCCGACGAGCCCCGACGAGCACGCGGCGCTCGCCCGGCTGCTGGCGCTGCGCGGGCTGCTGGCGGCGTCCGAGGGCCGGACCGCGCCGGCACTGCGCGACCTCGAGGCGGCGCTCGAGCGCTCCGCCCCCGACGAGGACGAGGCGCTGGCCGAGATCCACGCCGCGCTCGCGCGCATGCTGGCCGCGGAGTCGCCGGCGCAGGCCCGGGCGCACGCGCAGGCGGCGATCGACCGCAGCGTCACGCCGGAGCGGACCCGCGAGCGCATGCTCGCCGACCCGACGCTGGGCGGCCTGCTCGTCGACCCGGGGCCGTGAGACGGACCCGACCCGGCGGCGTCGTCGACCGCGGCGGATCGCAGCGCAGTGACGCCCTGGGCGTGCCCCGCGACGAGCTGTAATTCCGCTGAAATTTCTCCGACCCGCCCTGACGTTACGCTCGGTCGCACTTTTCGGAGCATCGACATGCGCAAACTTGGTCTCGGAGTGGGTCTGCCTGCGATCGCAGGCTGGTTGTGGGTGGTGGGCGAGGCCGCGGCCGCGCCGGCGCTGCGCGTGCAGGTCACGCAGCGCGGCGACTTCGCGCTGATCGGCAACACGCTCGGGCACGACTGCCGCGCGGGCGTGCCGAAGCCGGTCGTCGGCACTGTCGGGGCGTGCGGCGCGAACGCGGCCGACAACGCGATCGACGTCGCCTGGCGGTCCGACTCGCCGAACCCCGGCGAGGCCGAGGCCAGCGTCGACGTCGCGGCCGCCGACGCCAGCAGCACCGCGGTCCTCGAGCTGCCGCCGGGGGCCGCCGTCACGCACGCGTTTCTCTACTGGGCCGCCACGGTCGACGTCATGGGCTCCGATGGCGCCGCCACGTTCGCCCGCCCGGGCGTGTTCTCCGGCGACGTCGACGGCTCGCTCGACTGCGTGGTCCCCACGGCCACCGCGTACCAGTGCAGCGCCGACGTCACCGAGCTGGTCCAGGAGCACGGCGCCGGGCCCTACACGGTCGGCGGGGTCGACACCGCGAAGCTCGTCGGCGTCGCCAACGAGGGGCTGTTCGCCGGCTGGTGGCTGGTCGTCCTCTACCAGGACCTGGACGCGCCCGTCCGCAACCTCGCGGTGTTCGACGGCTTCGACCTGGTGGCGACCAACATGTCGGCCGACATCCTGCTCGACGGGTTCCTGGTGCCCGACGGCGGCATCGAGGGCAAGCTGGGCCTGGTCGCGTTCGAGGGCGACGCGGCCCTCACGGGCGACCAGTTCTTCTTCAATGGTGGCGCGGCCCTCGGCGACGCCGTCAACCTCGCCAACAACTTCTTCAACAGCTCGCGCTCGCGGCTCGGCGCGCCGCTGTCGGTCGCGGGCGACCTGCCCCAGCTCACCGGCGGGGCGAGCTCGATGTCGGGCGTCGACCTCGACGTCGTCGACATCACCGCCAAGCTCGCCGCCGGACAGACCCAGGCGATGCTCAAGGCCAGCACCATGGCCGACCAGTTCTACATGTCCGGCTTCATCACCGCGATCTCCGACCTGCGGCCCGACTTCACGACGTCGCTCAAGACCGCCGTCGACGCGAACGGCGGCGCGCTCGTGGTCGGCGACGAGCTCGAGTACATGATCACGGTGACCAACAACGGCAGCGACACGGCGATCGACGTCGTCCTCACCGACGCACTGCCGCCGGGGGTAACCTACGTGCCGGGCTCGCTCGCGGTCGCCGCCGGCGACAACGCCGGCGCGAAGACCGACGACGCCGGCGACGACCAGGGCGAGTACGACGCGGGCACGCGCACGCTGACCGTCCGCCTCGGCATGAACGCCGACGCGGGCTCCGGCGGGACGCTGGCGATCGACGCGGCCGCGTCGGTGACGTTCCGCGTGACCGTCGACGCCGCCGGGCAGGTCGACAACCAGGCCGTCGTCACCGCGGCCGGCCTGCTCGGCGCCGAGTCGGCCGACACCCCGACCGGCGACGGCAACTTCCCGGGCGCGCCGACCTCCGTGTTCGTCGCGGTGTGCGAGACCGACGCGCAGTGCACCGACCCCGACCTGCCCCACTGCGACGCCGAGGCCGACCCGAGCGCGTGCGTCGAGTGCGTGGAGGACGGCCACTGCACCGCCGGCTGGACCTGCGACGCCGCCGCCCACGCGTGCACGTGCACGCCCGCCGACGCCGAGCTGTGCGACGACGGCCTCGACAACGACTGCGACGAGGAGATCGACGAGGGCTGCGAGCCGGCCGCGTCGACCGGCGGCGAGGGCTCGACCGGCGGCGCGGCCTCGACCGGCGGCGACTCGCTGTCGAGCGGCGAAACGCCGACCGGCGGCGAGACCTCGGCCGGCTCGGGCTCCGCCGGCGACTCGCTGTCGGGCGGCGTCGACTCGACCGGCGGCGACGTCCCGACGAGCGATCCAGGCGACGGCGGCGGCGCCACCACGACCGCCGACGCGACCGACGAGACCGGCACGGACCCTGGCGGCGCCGGCGACGACGGCTGCGGCTGCGACGCGCGCAGTCCCGACGCGTACGGCCTGCTGCTCGCCGGCCTCGGGCTCGCTGCCCGCCGCCGGCGCCGCTGAGGCGGCTGTCCCGCAGGACATGTCGTCATTAGAGCGCACCCCGCCCTCACCCGAGGTCGAGGGGTCGGCCGACGTCGGGTCTTTGTATCGGGGGCGCGATCGCCGATTCAAAACCGGCTTTGAAGCTTGGCCTCTGCTCCCGCTCAGCCCGACGGCGGATTCACGACCGCCTTCGTGCGCGACGCCAAGCCGCGCTCCAGCATGTACGAGCTGACCTGCGATGCCCTGCCGGGCTTCATCCTGCGGGTCCTGCCCACCGGGATCGTCGTGCCTCGCAGCCTCGAGGTCCACCCGCCGATGTCGCCGCGCTCGCCAGTTGTGCCTCGCTTCCGGCACTCCTTCTGCCACGGCGCCGTTCGCCCCGGCGCGAAGCTCCTCCGGCACTCCGTACACCGGCGTCCCTGCTGGCGGTTCGTCATGCCCCCGCCGTCGCAGATACCCGGCACCGCTCCGAACTTCCGACGGAGCCACCCCGCCGCGGATCCACCCCGCCGCCGCGGATCCACCTCGTCGCCATCAGCCGATGGCGGTCAGGTGGCTCTGGTGGATCCGATCACCGCTGTTCGGTGGATCCGATCCGGGCCGCCACTTAAGGCTCTTGACGCTGCTCGCCGTCGATCCGGCGTGGGGCCTCGCATTGCAGTGCTCCGCGTCCGGCCCGCCCGACCGATCGTCCGGGTGGCTGCAGCTCCTCCGTGGGTGCGACGACCCCACGACCCTGGTTACTGAGATCGTCGCGCATAGCTTCCTCCTCGGCGCGCTCGTCCCAGACACCCGGATCGGCGACGCGGACCTCGCGGCGTCACGCGACCTCGTGCTCCACGGCCTCGCCTACCTCGGCCCGCGGGTGAACGATCCGTTGGCATGGCAACTGTCCCCGCGGAGCTTCTGGGCGTGTGCCCTCTGCCTCGCCTCCGCGTCCGCCACGCTCCGCGAGCGGCTGCCCGGCGACCCCGGCCCCGTACCCGCACGGCTGGCCCGCCTCGTCGACATGCTCGGCCTTGCCCCGGCGCTCCCGGATGCACAGGACACGGCCGCGCTCACGGCCTTCGCTATGCCGTGGCACGCCCTGCGTGCGCGGCGTCTTACCGGTGCCACGAGCGTACAGATGCAGTCGATCGTCCAGCGCGCCCGTCGCCGAGGCACACCCGATGATCCCGTGGTGCACGTCGCTGCTCGCCATCCTCGCCCTGGAGTTCGACGCGGCCCCGCTCCTCTGCGACCTCGACCATGGCGGCCTGGGCGGGGTCCTGATCCAGAGCCCGGACCACCACGCTGTCTGGATCGACGCATGGTCGCGGCTCCTTGCGCGCGAGCCGACGCGGGCGCGGAGCCTGTGGGTCCGCGTGCTCCGGGACATGCTCGTGCCCGCCGACGCCAGGACGGCCGGGGATTGGGGCGAGCAGTTGTTTCACCCGGCACGGGACCTGCTGCGCGCGGCGAAGTTGGAGGACGAGACCCGGGCCGACGTCCGCGCCGGGCTCCTCGGCTGGCAATTCCCGGACCGCGCGACCGTCAGCCATCGACGCCTCTTCAAGTGGGCCGACCTGCGACTCGAGGACTGGACCGCCGGGCTGGCGGTGTGGAAGACCCGGCCCTCGCTCGCGTGGATGCTCCTGCGCGACTGCGGAGCGCCGCATCTGATCCTCGCGGAGTGGCCACTCCACCTCCTCGCCGAGCGCGAGGCGCTGCCGCCCGAGCAGCGCAAGGGTCCGTTCGGCGTGATGACCAGCGCGAACGTCCGGGTGACCCAGACGGGGCCGTGGAAGGCCGCGTTAGACGAGGCGCGTGCGTGCCTCGAGTGGCTCCTCGACAACGGCGACCGCCACGCCGTCGCCTGCATCGCCGACGCCGCGCTCGCCCCGCCCGGGCAGAGCGCCGCCTTCGACCCGCCGTTCATGAAGTCGAAGGTCAACCTGTGGTTCACCCTGTCCCAGGTGCTGTGGCAGCGCGGCACCCGGGCGAATCGCAGGCCGCTTGTGCTCGAGCAGATCAAGTTCGCGCTGGGCGGACTCGCTCACGGACCTGGCGGTGTCGCTCGGAGGATCCGGCGGACAGAGTTCGGGTGCCACCGCCGGCCGCGGGGCGTGACCCCGCGTCCCGTCTCCTGGTTCTCTCCAGGCCCACGGTGCCCCCGAGGGGCATCTTGGGGATTGGCACGATAAATTATGGGCGAAATAATCCCTGCAATCTCGCGCGTTTGGCCTTGCTTGCGGGCTGTCGGGGAAGGCGCGAGACGCAGGGACTAGTTGAACGCG